>Ga0066639_10003211_pt1 | contig 14197 bp, 11 predicted proteins | sample CryGeyCG2114_010_2_FD_59504 | JGI IMG/M metagenome (GOLD analysis project Ga0066639, IMG submission 59504) | Groundwater microbial communities from aquifer - Crystal Geyser CG10_big_fil_rev_8/21/14_0.10 | ecosystem: Environmental > Aquatic > Deep subsurface > Groundwater | place: USA: Utah...
GAGAAGTCATGGGAATAGGAAGAACATTTGAAGAAGCCTATCAGAAAGCAATCCGTATGCTTGATTTGGAATTTGAAGGCGCAGTGAACGAAACAATGATTAACAATTCAGATATCACCAGAAAAGAAATCATCGATAGGCTGCAAAATCCGACTCCGGATAGAATGTTTGTCATCACAAAGGCATTTTATGAAAATTTTAGTATAGAAGAGGTCTACAAACTCACAGGGATTGATCCTTGGTTTTTATATCGGATAAATAACATTGTGGAGTTTGGAAAGCTAACCAGGAAGACAAAAACTCTCACAAAAGAACATGTGCTCAAACTCAAACAGCTTGGGTATTCTGATAAACGTATCGGGATGCTTACGAACAGATCTGGTCTTCAGATACGAAAGTTGCGAAAAGAACTCAACATTCTCCCATCTGTTTTTCAGATTGACACATTAGCAGGAGAATTTCCAGCCAAAACAAACTACCTCTACATGACCTACAACGGTTCACATAACGACGTAGCGCCGACAAACAAAAAGGGAGTGATTGTTCTCGGATCTGGTCCGTATCGCATCGGCTCATCAGTGGAGTTTGACTGGACGACCGTCAATACGGCCCTCAGACTAAAAAACCACAACAAACAATCGATTATGATCAATTGCAATCCGGAGACTGTCTCAACTGACTATGATATTTCAGATAGGCTTTATTTTGAAGAGCTGACGTTTGAGAGAATCGCAGATATTTATGACTTTGAAAATCCATATGCTGTTGTCATCTCTGTAGGAGGACAGACACCAAATAATAGATCTCAATCACTCCATGACTATGGCTGCCAAATTCTTGGGACACATGCAGAAGATATCGATAGGGCAGAGGACAGGAATAAGTTTTCAAGCCTCCTTGATACGCTGAACATAAGTCAACCCGCGTGGAGAAAATTCCTATCAAGTAGAGAAGCAATCTCTTTTGCCGATCAGGTCGGCTATCCTGTACTCATCCGTCCATCATATGTGCTCTCTGGAAGCAACATGAAAGTGTGTCATACAGAAGAAGAACTCTCACTGTTTATCGCCAAGTCAGCCGTTATTTCTTCAGAGTTTCCTGTAATCGTTTCCAAGTTTATTACAAACGCGAGAGAAATTGAAGTCGATTGTGTCGCGCAAAAAGGAAAAATCATAGCCTGTATCATTTCAGAACATGTCGAGGACGCCGGTGTTCACTCAGGTGATGCAACGATCGTGTTACCAGCCAAACGTATCTATACCGAGACTGAGCAAAAGCTGTTAGATATTGCAAATAAACTCGCAGACAAGTTACATATTTCAGGACCATTTAACATTCAGTGTCTTGCCAAAAACAACGAAGTATCAGTCATCGAAACCAATCTCAGAGCAAGTAGAACATTTCCGTTCATATCAAAGGTAACAGGCATAAATATGATCAACTTAGTGGTAGATTCATTCTTTGGAAAGGCAAAAAATTATTTTTCGAGCGAGCGTAGTGAGTCGAGAAACAACAATATAACAATGAAACAATTTAACAATTTACCTTACACAGCAGTCAAAGCCTCACAGTTTTCATTCGGACGTCTCACAGGCGCAGATCCAGTCCTTGATGTCGAGATGGCGTCAACTGGAGAAGTAGGCTGTTTTGGAGAAGATATCTACGAAGCGTTTCTCAAAGCTGAAATCAGTGTTGGCAACAAAATCCCAGAAATTGCTGTTTTTCTGACAATCGGTGGGGACCAAAACAAACAGCGCTTTATAAAATCAGCAGGAATCCTTCATAAAATGGGACTTACACTCTATGCAACAGCGGGAACAACCAAATTCCTCAAAGACAATAATATTCCAGTAACAATGCTTTATAAAATCCATGACAAAAAGTCTCCAAACGTCATTGACTATTTCCAAAATCACACAATCGAACTTGCGATCAGTATTCCGGATCCTAATGGAACTGAACAGGAAATTCATGACGCGTATATATTACGAAGAGCAACCGTAGATCATAACATTCCGATCTATACCGACATGAAAAAAGCAGAACTGTTCATCGAGGCAATCTCCCGCAAAAAACTCTCAGATCTCCTCATCAAATCATGGGATGAGTATCTATGAAGGTATAGTTTGAGGCATGGAGGCTAGTTTGGGCATAGACAGGAGAAAATAGTGTTATATGAATAATAATGCAATCAAAAGTTTTCGTGACCTTCGTGTTTACCAAAACACATACGATGCTATGCTTACAGTAATGAAAAAGATCATTCCTAAATTACCAGAGTCAGAAAAGTATGATCTGAAAGATCAGCTGAGTAGATCATGCAAGGCCATTCCAAGATTAATCGCTGAAGGCAATGGGAAGAGACATCAAAAATTCGGGTTTCAAAAATACCTTGACGACGCCATGGCTGAGTCAAATGAAACTATTGTAAGTCTTGAACAATGCCGAGATATTTATGGTATTGAAAAAAATCTTATTACCAAGCTTGTTGAAATATATGACCTAGCATCAAGACAACTTTACAAGCTTGCGATGGCCTGGTCCAGCTTTAAAAGGCCTCAAACGAAACCTTCTACCGATACCAGCATCCCTAACGATTAACTCTACCTATGACTATAAGATTACCCGGCCTTATTGATCCACATGTTCATCTAAGAGATCCCGGTCAAACCGAAAAAGAAGACTTTCTGACCGGTACTTCAGCAGCCCTGGCTGGAGGATTTACCACACTTCTGGACATGCCGAACAACAAACGTCCAATAACGACAATTGAAGCCTTAAACGAAAAAATGACTATTGCAAAAAACAAGATCGTGTGCGATGTCGGGTTTTATTTTGGATCGACGGGAGATAACCTAGATGAATTTGAAAGACTTCAGAATTATTCTTCGAGCGAAGCGCAAGCGGAGTCGACCTTGCCTGCCGGCAGGCAGGGAAGTAACAATGAAACAATCGAACAATTGAACAATGAAAAAAGTTCTCGACCAGGCTCGAACAATAAACTAAAAGTTTTTGGCCTCAAGCTCTACCTCAACAAAACCACAGGAAATTATCTGATAGACAAACAAAGACTCACAGATATCTTCAAAGCCTGGCCGAAAGGATCACCAATTCTTCTTCATGCAATCGATGAGACCATAGACGACATAATCCATGTATTACAAATACATCCCCGTCCTATTCATATCTGCCATATAAGCTCCAAATACGAACTTTCAAAAGTTATTCAAGCAAAAAACGAAGGCCTACCAATTACGTGTGGGGTAACGCCGCATCACTTATTTCTCAGTGAAAATGATTTAAATCATTTAAGCAGTTTTGGCATCATGCAGCCACCGCTTCGGCCCCGCTCGGATGTCGATTTTCTCTGGAAAAACCTGAGAGTAATCGACTGTATCGAGTCTGATCACGCACCACACACCCTTAGTGAAAAACAGGCAGAGCCGGTTCCATTTGGAGTTCCAGGTCTTGAGACCACACTTCCGCTTCTTCTCACCGCAGTAAGTGAAAACAAACTTAGAGTTGAGGACATCATCCGCCTCTGCCACACCGGCCCTGCAAAAATTTTTAACATCCCTCATCTCCCTTATCATCCCAATCACCCTGATACGTTTATTGAAATCGACCCCAACATAACGTGGGAAATAAAAAACGAAAATCTTTTTACGAAATCTAAATGGTCACCATTTGATGGATGGAGGGTAAAAGGAAAAGTGAAAAAAGTTACGCTAAGAGGAAATATTGTGTTTGAGAATGATAGAGTTATTGCAAACCAAGGAGATGGAAATGTTCTCATCCCTTCGTAGCTTTTCAAATACACTCTAACCAATAACCAATACATGTTTTGCCTTTTTCCATGGTATAATCGTTCTATGGGTGGACCAAAAGCAGTTGAGGGACAACCACAATTCCGAGATCATAGAACTCGACTCGGCCGATTTGTCGGCGATACACTCCATTTACCCCCTCCTAACATACCACTAAGAAGAAAAATAGCAGCAACCATAGTTGATGTTCCATTTCCTCACGAAATAATTGCGATACATGATAACGCAATCGACCGAGCCGTAACGCTTATGCAGGAAGAGGGCTATGGTCTGATTGCACTTTTTAACCACTCCAACAAACGAGACCCAGAGGAAGTATACAAAGACCTCATGCTTCTTCACCCGTATTTCAGACAGCTTGAATTCAATATTCCCGTTGGAGATCACCAAATGAAATCATATATGCCTCCAATTGCAAACTTCACTGGACTTACAGTAAGCAGAGTGTTTACTCCAGACTCACTTAAACATTATCGAAACAACCGCCTTCCTCTTCCCCCAAAACACCAGATCAAAAGACAATTTGCCGAATATACAGAGACGTCTGTCCAGACACTTGAAATAGGAGGTGTTGTGCTCCTCGCACCTCAAGGAGGCAGAGACAGAAGACTCAGACCTTTCCATGCATTTGGACCTATCCAAAATATTGTATCCGCCGCAAATGAACGTGAGTTTACTAAGATCGCATTTCTTGTAATTGGGGTTGGAGAAAAAAACCGGACAGACTATGAAATAGAAAATAGTCTCCTCGCAGGAAAAACATTCACGCTTGAAATCGCTCCATGTATAACGCTTTCTGAGATTGAAAAAGAAGTGACTCGTCGAAATGCTCTGCTTGATGCCAGACGTGGAATATTACCAAAAGAGGAGCAGAAAACAATACTTACATACACTATCGATGATCTTTTGTATGAAACCATGCTCGGTGTTGTGCCAGAAGGATATAGACCTGAACAACAGATAAATCAAGCCACACTGTAAAAATAAAAAAAGGGCTCAAAAAACCCACCACACAATACTTTTGTAATATCCATTACAGAATTTGCTGCCAGGATAAGATAAAGTTGTCTTAGATGCCTACACCCGCTGAAATTTTCAGGCCTCAAGAACCTCTTTATTACCCTGATACAGGAATACCACAAGGTGGGGGAGATGTATCAGCAAGCTTAAAAGAAGTTGAGATTCCAGATCAGTATAGATTTTCTATTCCTGAATATGACACTGGTAGACTTCTTGCAGATAAAGTAACTATTATCACAGGTGTAGGTCGTGCAAATGGCATTGGTCGTTCAATAGCAAGTGAATTCGGTGGGCAGGGAGCACGACTTCTACTCACTGCGACAGAGTCAAGCGCAGATGAAGGGCATGCTTTTGCAGAAGAATTACGTACTAATGGTGTGGATGCAATCTGGACACCTGCGAGACTGAATGAACAAGGACAGTCAGATAAATTGATAGAGACTGCCGTCGAAAAATTTGGAAGACTGGACATCGTAGTCGCAAATCATGGTATTCGTATTGATGCGGCATTGACTGATCTCACCATTGAAGATTTCCAAAAGGTAATGGCAGTAAATTTTTATGGTACGCTTGGCCTAGCAAAAGCTGCGCTACCAGTCATGAGCAGCCAATCACCAAGAGGTGGAGTATTTCAAGCAACAACGAGCATTTCAAAAGAGGGATATATGGGGCAAGGACCGTATTCTTCATCAAAAGCAGCAGAACATGGACTACTCGGTGTGATCGCCCAGGAGGGACGGTTTATGAGAATTCGAGCAAATGAAGTTGCACCAGGTTTTGTTGAAGGAACAGGCGTTACAGCAGATTTAACAGATAAACAAGTTGCTCGCATTCTTAAAGATGCACAGATGCCTGAGCCAATTACTCAGCGTGATGTTGCGCTCGCACATTTATATTTTGCATGTGAAACAACAGGGAAACCAACAGGACAATCAATGAACGTTCTGTATAGAGGACAAGTACAGCCAGCTTAAAACTATGCCAGTGATAGAATTTGATCCATCAATGCACCGCCACGAAGCCCCCCCAGGAGATGGAAGAGGATCTTCATTAACCACTCCCGAAGCTCATGAAACACTCCCTCTATATGATCAAGAAATTCTTGGTACAGGACTGTCCCACGGAACTGGTAATAGAATTCTTAGCGACGTTGTAAGACTTGGAGCAAATGTCACAGTTCTGACAAGAAATCCGGATAATCTCGCAGTTACTATCAAAGAACTAAATGATGCTCAAGAACGAGGAGAAATTTCTCGTGAGATTGATTTAGAACAAAGTATTCGTCCGATCCAAGCTGACTTTACAAATCGAGAAAGCATTATCACAGCTGCATATCTAATGAGAAATGAATTAGTTAAACGAGGTAAAATGTTTGATGCAGTCATTCACGCAAGCGCTGCAGGAATGGAACCATTTACTACACGAGACAAGTTCGTTGGTGGACTCGTAAATTTACGTGGAGTAAAAAAAAGAGGAACACCTGAACAGTTTGCGGAGGCGAGAGATAGTTTGCAAGCTGATCTAGCCGGATGGATTGCAGATGCTCTTCCCAATGCGATGGAAGTGAACTACCATGGACCGACACGTTTGTTACATTTTTTAAATCCCCATATGCATGGACCAATACTGAAAGAGGGTGGCAAATTTATTAACTTTGCGAGCGGGTGGACAGATCAAGTTGGTCAGCCGGGAGTAAATGTCCCATATTGGTATGAAGTTCCAGTAGCATTACCAAAACAAGCATTTGATAGAGAACTACAAAGAGATGGTACAAGACAAGCGCATGAGGCAAATGGACTTTATCCCTATACTGTAGTAGGTCAAGTAGTTGAAGATACGGACGTCGGAAAAATGTTTAATACGCTTATTTTCCCTCTTATGGATCCTGAAGAACAAAAAAGGTACAGAGCCGAAACAAAACCCATGGTGATGGCTGATATGTCTAAAGCAGTCGAGATAATCCTAAGGTCGGATCCACATGCCCCAGAGATTTGGATACCGGGTCAGCCACGAAAACTTTATGTGCTTGGCCCCACAGGAACACCTGAAGAAGCAGCGACAAATATAACGAGAGAGATTCCAAGAGACCACCCTATGCTTACATTTCGAAGCCCAATTTAATATGCCTGACGGAACACCACGTGGACGACCAATACTACCACCGGAAGATGGTGGATTAATGAAAGCAGATATTGTTCTCCCAGAGACAACGCCGCTTACTGTTCGACAAGTCTGGGGACAAGAGGCAATACGGCTACACGAAGTTGATGGTGAGGGCATCGGATATTTCAACGTCACTGAGGCTTTTGTTACTCGTGTTCGAGCACTCCCAACATTTGATGAATTCCACAGAGTCTCTGATACTCATGGAGTAGCTGTCCTTACACCCACCGAAGCACACATGGCAGGACACTTAAGTGACACTGTAGGGCTCAAGCTTCTTGCAGGCCATCTCAGTTTCCGAACCGCACTTGCCGCTGCTGCAGAGACAGCACTCGGTAAAAAAATGCAGGGCAGGGATGTTATTGCAGAAGAAGTAGCAGAGGTAAACTTCACTGACGCGATACTGCCTGGTAGAAAAGCACGTTACAATGCTGAGGTAATCGGCCAGGAAGGAGAGAGTTACTATGCCAATGTTCGTGCTACTTCGGAAGGTGTTGATGTATTTCGAGCAAATGGCATGAAGTTCACAACAGCTCCAACTAATCCAACACGCATGCCACAAAATGAAGGAGTCGAAGCAGGGATTCAAGCGGTCGCTGTGGAGGGTTTGGGCAAAAATGGTATGCCTCTAGACGAAGAGGGAAGACCGATGTGGCTTGGGGTCTTTAAGAAAATTCGCGGTTCGAAGTTTTATACGCCGGTATACACGGATGACACGCTTGTTATCATCCCAAAAAAAGTAAAGACGAGAATGGATCCTGAAAAAGGCGGTATGGTTCTTGGTGGAGCAGAATTATTCAAGAGCACGGGAGAACCAGTGATGGACCTTCCATCCATGACAGCGGGAGTAATGAATCGATTGGAAGCACTCGGGTTATACAATGCATAACCATTACTGCATTAAAAGAAACTCTTGATAAGATGTAAACCAATACAAACTCTTTGTAATCTCTCCCACTGAATACACAGTTTAATATTTATAAACTATCCTCATATGCCAGAGTTTGAGAGCCATATACTTCCAAGTGGAGCTGAGCTTAAGATTGAAAAACATATGAGTCCTGAGGGACTCCCTGGAACTGTCGGGCATTGGGGTGAGGAGAAACGAATAGAAGATATTGAACACATGCTCTCTGTTAAGGGAGTGCGGGCAGCTGAACTCGATGTAAAACCTGGATTCACAACGATATTTCATAACAAGCCGGATATCACCAGAAAAGAGGCTATTGCAGATGATATCGCAGTACTAAAAAAAATAGCAACAACCACGCTTGAAATGAGAGGGATAGAGCCGTCCCATGTTGACGTTGTTGGTGTAGGAGCAGGTATACCAACCGTTGATGACAACGGTGGAGTAGTTAACGAGGCAGAGCTGCTCGGTATGGAATTAGGGATGCGCGGGGACGTTGAGTATTTGAGCACCTATGCTGCATGTGCTTCACAGACAGAGGTAACGCTTAAGATACTCGGTGAAGAGAAATTCAAAGGAAAAACTGTGCTTTCAATCGGAAGAGATGGCGTGCCCTGGTTTACTCATAACTACGATTTAGCATATGCCGATGACTTTTCAATACGAGCATTTTCAAATGGAGCTGCCGGAAATTGTTTTGTAGTTGGAGAGGACATGAAACTTTTAAAAGCAAAACACGACACGGTCGAGGACACCGTGAATGCCCTTGCCGCACAGATGACCTATGAAGAACTTATCGATCCTGAAAATCCGAGTATTTGGCAGGAAGACAATAAAAGAGGAATTAGTATGATTCGGTATCCTAAACCACGTGGTATCCGTCGTCTGGAAATAAATAATCGCGAAGCTGCACTATTATTTGCTTTGAATGGTGTTCCATTTATCGGAGAAATTTCTAAACAATATGTTGCAGATAATCCCGGTATTCCCATTTCTTATGCCTCTATTCACCCGGCATCAAAGGGAATGTACGAAGGGATTGTAAAACGATTAGGGAAACTTGGAGTACAGATACCAGCATCGTGGGGAAAAGTAACCGATGGGAACTGCAGTTCTCCAACCACATGGATCGACCACAATAGGAGTCTGGAAGAAGCAAAAGCAGGAAAAAGAGTACTAATTGCTGCATTTGGCGCTGGAGCTCGATTCGCAGGTGGCGTTATTGAATACGGCGTACGCAAGTGACCATCTCAAATCCAAAAAAGTAAAATAATTACATTTTAGGCATAAATCTTTTTGCTATACTCCAGTGATATGCCCACTATCCACGAGACTCCTAGAAAATCAGAACAAGGAGAAACCGCAGAACACCTTCCTCGAATTGAAGCAACTCTTGGTGGTCTCCATATACACATCTGGCACCCACAAGGACTTCGAACCAATGACGAGATAGCATCATGGGGCTTAAAAACAGTAACTGGGAAGGATATGACAGCAGAGATGATAAAAGAAAAAACAGGTGTTCGTGTCCGATCAATCGCCAAGGATGATGAAACCGTGCAAACCATGGCAGAACGTGCAGTTGAGCCTCTCATATCAGAGATTGGAAACCGGCTTATTAGCCTTCAGTTTCTCACAAGCTTTCCAAATGAAGAAGAAAGAATCCCAGGTTTAAATCACGCGGGTAGTTTGGCAGCCCAATACGGCATGGAAAATCTTCTTCCAAACCTCGCTGGGAAGAATGGAGCAGATAATAGACCAACTCTCGAGGCAAATGATCATCACTTTGCCTGCTCGTCTGGCTCAGAAGTATTCACCCATATCGGAAATACTGGACGATTCCTAGGAGACAGTTGGGTCGGCATTGTGGGATCAGAAAAATACTCAGACAAACTTGCAGACCCAACAAAAGGAGAAACAGATCCAGCATACTCATATACTATGTTTGGAGATGCGTCAGGATGTATGGTTTTCCGCCATGGGAAAGACCTGACTGTCTTAGCCTCAGAACCTATAGATTTCGGCGAGGATACCAGAAATATTGTTCGTATGCCTATTAGGACAGATGCTATATGTGAACCTGCTTTCTCAACACCTATTGGATCACCTCTCCTTTCAGACATTCAAAGAGCGAACGGAGAAATTGGGAAATTTTCTATGGAAGGTGGAGCACTCATTCGGAAAATGAGGCGACTCGGAAAGGATATAGATATATTTCTCAAAAAGGCAGGCATTGACCCAAAAGATATAGCACTTATCAATCCACATCAAGCAAGTGATCCAGTCCTCAATCACATCCAAGCCTCTCTTACATTAACCCTTCAGGACAAAATGTTTAGAAATGTGGAAACAGGGAATTACTCAGGTATTTCTCAGATGCGAGCCCTCGCACAAGCGATAAACGAAGGGAGAGTAAAATCTGGAGATATGATCCTTTTTGTCGGCTTTGGAGCAGGACTGTTTGCATCGTTACAGCTAATAAAATTAGGAGAGAAATAAAACTTAATAGTCATGAACCGGGTTTGGCATTACCATCGCTCCTGAATTAAATCCACCTCCAAACGCTGCAGCCGCAAAGTATTCTCCTTCTTCCAATCTTCCAGCTCTGTCCGCCTCATATAACGTAATAGGTATGGATCCGGCTGATGTATTCCCGTATCTATCAATCGTAATCTCAACCAAACCCATATCAATACCTGATGATTTTGCTGCGTTTTCTATTATTGACTTATTTGCTTGATGAAAGACAAAACGACTGATGTCATCCATACATAGGCCAGCCCTCTCAAGTGCTTCTTGAAGTCTCAGTGGCATAGTTTCTTCTGCATATTCTTGAACAATTCTACCATCAAGTGTAAGGCTATGTTCGTCTGCATCAATCGTTTCATGACTTGCTGGTTTCTCTGTTCCACCCGCAGGTACTCTTATAGCATCTGCAAACTCACATTCCTCACCGCCATTTGCTCCTAAGGAAAAGGCGATCTTATTTGCCTGGCCAGGTTTTGGTATTCTCCAATCAAAAATTACAGCTCCTCCACCATCACCAAAAAGAATCGTATCACTCTTTTTCTTACTCAGATTTCTACTCATCAATTCTTGTGCAACAACTGCCACTGGCCCACGTTCTACAAATCCATATGGAGAGGACATGGTTGCAATTGCGCGATGTGCTGCTATAACAAACCCTGAACATGCATCTGCATTTGTACTTATTGGGATATCCGTTCGTAAACCCGCTTTGGATTGTACTCGACCGGCTAATGAACCATCCTGTCGATCAGGCGAGGAACTTGCAAGAAAAACTGCTTTGAGATCAGTTGGTTTCAATTTTGCATCTTCCAGTGCTTCCAAAAGCGCCTCTGTCATAAGACCTGACACTGTCTGAGCATCATCAACCCATTGCCTTTCAACTATCCCTGCTCCAGTCTTCCTCATGGCTCTATCCGTAAGGCCATCTGGTTTGCTAAGGAATGAATCAAGGTCAGTATTGGTTTTTGTAATGCGGCCAACGTCTTTACCAAGACCTACCATCATTGGAATCTCACCTGTTTCTTGAAGTGCAGCTGGCATAGGACGATAGTAACAATCAGAATAAACACTGTCAATAGACTATCCTGACAAGATAATTCACATACTACGCCCAACTGTCACACGTGTCTGTATCCATGTCACAAGAATTTTTGTAATGATTTTACAATTCCTAAGTAAACCAACTACGTTTTTACCTTTAAAGAAAATAAAGAGCTATGGTTTTCACAGATTTTTTTGCGAAAATACAAAAATGTATGATATAGTAAAAACGTGGACAAACAGCAACAAAGCTTGACAGAAAGACTTAATCGAGTCTGGGACCCCGCTGATTTTACATCTCTTTTTTCATCCCCTAAAACTCCACCCGTCCAATTCGTTAAAAAAAAGACAATTCTTTTTAACACCGGTGATCCGCTCGGTAGGCTCTACCTTCTCAGAGAGGGATATATCAAAATTTACCGCCTCTCAGAGGAGGGAAGAGAGACCACGAGCTATCTTTTAGGACCAGGCCAGCTTTTGGGAATCCGGACGCTTCTCACCAAAGAGGATAGAACCATGCATACGGCAGAAGCAATTACGAATCTTAAAGTGCAAACAATTTCCCGCAAGGAATGTTTCGAGAGAATCGTTAACGATCCCGAAATTCTCATCGAGCTTTTACAAGCATTCAGAGATCGTCTCGCACTCACTGAAAAAAAGTATGAAAGTTTTATTTACGCCAGCACCACGCCCCGTGTTGCAATATTCCTCAGTGACTGTGCTGAAAAATTTGGAATAAAAAAACAGAATGGAATTCTGATAGAGCTTGAATTGACACACCAGAGAATAGCAGAGTTCGTCGGAGCGTTTCGTGAGACTGTGACACTCGCAATCCATAGGTTGGAAGATGAGGGAATCATTCATGTCCAGAGAAGAACAGTCACAGTTCTCAATCTCGAGAGGCTGAACAACTACACGAGGTTTGGGGAAAAATAAATTATTAGATTACAATAACAGTTATATTGCAATCTTATACTGTTTAGTATTTAATGGAAAACATTGCATATGACGCTTATTAAAGAGGGTGGATTCAGAGCACAAGTTGAGCATGGAAAAATGCTTGCTAAAGATGCTGTTGCGTCGGGTTTAAAGGGCGTAGGTCTTCGTGACGATGTTTCACTTACCGCAGGTAGTAACAATGGTCCGCTTTCACCAGAAATGAAAGCTTTTCTTGGTGTCAGACAAATGCGAATTTATAGAGATCCTGGCTTCGGTATCTACCCATCACACACACAATTAGAACAAGCAATACGAGATTCAGAAAACGAAACTGGTGCTGAGTTTGTTGAGAATAAGTCAGATGCAAATGTTATATTCGTTCGAGGAAGCTATACTGAAGATTTACCTGGCATGCAAAACTATAGGAATGAGTTTCAACGGGCAAGTGGGGTGGCAGTTCCACCGGCGCTTGATGGAAGAGAAAAAGTTAATCTAGAAACAAGCGATGTATGGCGTATGCAAGGCCATGGATTTACACAATACGGAATGTTTCCAGAGGTTAACCGAAACGGTGAGACTGTAGCATTCTGGCCAACGTCAATGGAGGGCGCATATCACAGAAGTGATGTAACAACAGACAGAGGAGCAAGACCAGCAGTCGAAAGACTTAACTTCATAGCTGCAACAGAAAAAGTTACTGAAAGAATTTATGACAGAGAATTTCCACTTTCTGAATGGAATAACAGTGATGAAGCACGAGAAGTAATCAAAATGTGTAGGATGATGAGAGAGTGGGGCCTTATGCCTCCTGTTGAACTTGAAAGTGTTACAACACCAAAAAGAAAAAGAGAGATCATGCTTTTTCTAGGAGTTGCAGGTCTTTCTACAGGAAATGCATCGGTATGGGAAAGAGGAAAAGGGAGAATGCGCATAACAGCTTCCGGCGTTGATAAAGGTAACTTGGAATACAAACAAGTACTACCGGTTACAGGATTTACACCCAACTTCGACGGTGTAATTGTAGGCATACCAGAAACCATATCAGCTTCAAAACCATCTGTTGAGGCCTTTGATAATTACCTCAACTTCGTCACATCGCTTGGAGTTGATGCAGGATATATTACAGAGCCAGATATAGAGAAAATAATTGCCTTTGCCCAAGATACAGAACTCGTTAATCATCTAAAACAACAAAATAATCCATCATATATTTTACAATTGCATTTTCATGCGCACGCAGAAGCAGTTGATCCTAATGTATTTGCAAAAATCAAAGTAAACAGTGATCTGACACCTTATGGTGATGCAAATTCATCATGTGGGACACGTCCTCTTGCATACTATACAGCTGAGATGCTTGCAAGAGGAATGTTAGAACACCCTGGCAAAATCCTTATTGCGGAAGAACAAAAGCATGGTTCACAAATTGCGAGTCCTTTTAATTTGGAAACAACACTTCGACTTATCAATCCAACAAAATTAACGTCGCGAGTAATTTTTAGACCTGTTAGTATGCACGAACGAGAAGCCGCATAACACGTCCGATAAAAAAATAAATTATCTCACTTCGAATATCTTGTATCTTATAGAAAGAACCTATATACTCCTCTGCAATATGCCGCGAGTAGAAGGAGAACAATTAGTTCTTTCAGAAAGAGACATAAGCTCTCTTATTGCAAAGCTAAAGATATCCGTTTTCATCAATCAGATGGTGAACATGTAACTCACCTTCTCTTCGAAAAAAATCCTGGTGTATTTATTATCTCTC
>Ga0066639_10003214_pt1 | contig 14189 bp, 11 predicted proteins | sample CryGeyCG2114_010_2_FD_59504 | JGI IMG/M metagenome (GOLD analysis project Ga0066639, IMG submission 59504) | Groundwater microbial communities from aquifer - Crystal Geyser CG10_big_fil_rev_8/21/14_0.10 | ecosystem: Environmental > Aquatic > Deep subsurface > Groundwater | place: USA: Utah...
TGAAAGCAGGGATTACGTTTTAAGTGAGAAACGATTCGCGAAGAAGATTTTGATCTAGGAGAGTTAAGCAAAATTAACCCCAACAATTTTCTATGTCTGATATCTTCAAAAGTGAAATCTTTTTTGGAGGAACTTTTGAAAGTATTACTATTCATTGGATTATTTGTCTCAACTTCTTCAATCTTCGCTAGTGAGCGCAAATATAGCGACCTTGTCTAAACTCCTAATCATGGAGACTTTGTCGTCGAAGCCAAGTATGTCTCCACCTATAATAAAACGAAGTGGGAATACTTATCGCGAGAATATTTCACAAGTGAAACAAACGCGGACAAAGCAAGTGTAGGCTTTGGTTATGGTTTCTCAAACAATTTCGCAATGGCGATTCGTGGATCACAGCTCTTAACGTCAAAACAAGAAGTCACCTATGGACCGGCCTCAACTCTTAATACGCAGAAATTAACTTATAAAAGCTCAGGTATGGAAGACCCCGAAATTAGAGCTGCCTATCGCGCACGAGACGGAGCAGCCGAGGGCGAGCTTAGTACAGTTGTTTACTTAGAAGTAACTCCAAAAACAAAGAAGGCCGTCTCGGCAACCACAACCGCCAAAGGTAATGCTGCTAATGGTGGAACCATTGTCCAGATCGGTACAGAGTTCGGATCAAAAAATGCCAATGTTTCATATTCATTCGATGTTAGCTTAACTTCACATGGTGAGAGTAAATCAAAGCCTGCTTCAGGAACGACGGAAACAACTTCAGAGGCTTATGGTCTTCTACAAGGTGTAGCGACAGCTCAATGGCAATTCGGAGAGAAAACTAATCTTCGCGGATCGCTCGGCTTGGGTTCTGTTGGCAAACAAAAAGTAAAGTACTCCAATGGAACATTCGTCGAATATGATGCTTCTCTTTTCATCATTCTCGGCGGCGCGGTCTATCACGAAGTCGCCAACAAGGCCTACATCTTCGCTGAACTTGCCGGAGTCGGCGTGAGCGAGCGAACTGTCAAAGACGAAACTGGAATTCAAATCAACGAAACTGAAAATGGTTCAGGTGTGTTTTCGGTGGGGATTGCGAAGGAGTTTTGATTTTGTTTCAAAATTTAGTTTTTAATAAATGAATTTATATAAATTTAAAGGAGGGGTGTTATGGCATACTCTAAATGTATAAAATGTGATGGGACCTATTTTGAAATGGTTGAAAAAGAACCACAAAAATCAGCTTACAAAGTTATGTTCATACAATGTTCTAGCTGTGGAGGAGTTGTAGGAGTAATGGACTATTTTAACATTGGAACACTTTTACAAAAAATTTTGAAGAAATTAGGGATTAATTGATTTGAAATTGAATAATTCCATCACGCAAAATAATAAAAAAGTCTATATATTTTGTGTGATGGATTTTACAGATAGGCACTTAAAACTGAAAATCGCATAATTAAATTATCAATCTCTATCATTTGAACATGTTATATTGCCCAAACCATCGTCCTGTTCAAACAATATAAATATGCAGTCTGTTGCTCTCATATCAGATGAAATAGAAATTGGTTTATAGCCTTTGTTATAAAATTCAGTAATTGTTTTTCTCAAAGACTCGTCTCGAGCAACGGTATTGTGAATATCTTTATATTTGGAATAGATATGAAATGAGCTGCTTTTCTTACTTTGTATATTCTTGTTTATGCTTGCTATAAGCCTATTAATATTATTATTGATATCTCTTCCGGCAATTTGGTTGTTATCTCCATTCGAACTCACCTCAGTAGAGCTTTCCTCATTTGAGTTTGTACCAAATAGGTAACCAGCTATTGCTCCAAAAATACTAAATGCTGCTTGCGTTGAAGAATCATTTGAAAGGCCAAGTAAAGCAGGGATTTAGGTTCCATCATACTTGTCCTGAAGCGATGTTTAATGATTAGTGTGCTGGAACCGGAGTCGCTGACTTCAAGTCTTAAAAAGACTTTGTATATAGAGAATTTGGCTTAGATAGTTTTTTCATTTTCCTTCATCATTAATGTAAATGAAATATTTGAATAATGGATCTGGACACTCGGCTAATGGAGGCATTTCTATACTAATTTTTTTTAAAATATTGTTATCATACAAGGTGATTCAGATATTGATACATATATATCATTTCAATTTGAAAAATGGCTTTTATTCTCAACTTTAAGCTATCTTTTTTTCCATTGAGTCTTAAAATAACTGTAATGAGTTTATATAAATCTGACCAAATAAGGAAGGCTCCAAATGCCCAAGGAATATATTGTTGGTATATAATTCCCAAATTATATGAATTTGACATTAAAGAGTTTGAAAAGAAAAGCAGCAGTAAAGAGAAAATAAAAGAGTTTATCGAAGAGAAAATATTAAAATTTTTTAAATTACCAAATTATACAGTTCGTGTAAGTGCTCCTTTAAAGCCAACCTTTGAAGGAGAAGTTGAAAACGTCCAAAGAATATCTGATAAACCAATTGATTTAATATTTCAAAATATCGAAGTTGTTAAAGATATAAATTCATTTTTTAATTTAAATAATTCATGTTTTTTTTCACCTGTGTATATAGGTAAAGCCAAAAGGATTCAGGATCGACTTTTTCAACATAAGCAACTTATTTCTGACTTGAAAAATGCTACAAGAACGATTGAAATCGAACTGAGCTCTAATGACGTGAAGTTTGATACAAGCGAATTTGCATTTGCAAAAGAATTTGTAAAAAGATCAATCCCGTTGGATTGGCTATATTTTTCGTATTGTGATTTATCTAATTCAAAGATTTCAGAAAGCTACGAAGCCATAGAGAGTATAATGAATCGTATAAATTTTCCACTAATGGGGAGAAACTAATGACAATTTTAATTCCAGGTAAACAATCAGCATTAGATTTAGAAATAAAAGGAACAGCTGGAGAGTTTCAAGTTCAAGGAGCTGGACAATTTTCATCTGTAAAAGTTAAATATCTGTTAACTCATGTCGGATTCAAAATTGATGGAACGCAAGATCAGAAACTACTCGAAGAAATTGTTCCAGTAAGGGAAATATTTGATTTAAAACTCCTTTCCTTTGATGAAATTGTTCAAAGAGATATTGATGATTCAAGGGTCTCTAGCAAGTTAATTCCTTACTTGCTAGAAAGTTCAAAGAGAGATTTAGTTAAACTTTTTCCACCTATTGTTGCAGTTGCAGTTCCGCTAAAGGATTCAAGTCGTAGCCCGTCTGACTTTTATGGTGCTGATCTATCAGAAAAAGTTGAAGATATTTCAGGGCATAACTTCTTAAAAACGACTATAGGCAATTTGGGCAAAGAATCTTTTCAGTTTAAACAGTTAATGATTGATGGTTTACCTGATGACTTTAATTATGCTTCACTTTCATTAAATACGAAGAATACAAAATTGGTAGTCGTTGACGGCCAGCATAGAGCAATGGCCTTGCTTGCATTGTATAGAAACCTAACAGCTTGGCCAGATAAGACTATGATGTTTCAAAAGTACTATACAAGATGGTCTCCTCAACAAATATCTCAATTTGACTTATCTAATGTTAAAATGCCTGTTTTGATTTGCACCTTTCCAGAATTAAGTGAAAACTCTAATCAGCATAATATTTCTGTAACAGCTGCTTGTCGCTCTATTTTTTTAGCATTAAATAAAAATGCAAAACCTGTCAGTAGATCGAAAAATATATTACTAGACGATAGAGATCTGATTTCTGAATTCTTAAGAACTTTTTTAAATGAAATCAAATCAATTGATTCAACAAAGGAACTGCTTAATCTTGCAAACTTTGAACTAGACTCTACTGAAAACAAAGTAAAGATTCAGTCTCCTTTAGCCTTAAGCTCTGTAATGCATGTTTATTCATTTTTGGAAAAACTTTTTCTCACTGATGAACTTCCTAGAGTCCTTTCAGGTGGTAGTAAAAACTTGTGGAAAGTAAAGCATTTAGAAAATGCGCTCTCATCGAAACGTCTTGATGGATTAAATAACCTTGGAATGAATATTTGTCAGGAGATAAATAGGATTAATTACTCGGATCATTCTAAAGCTGTTCTTAATAAAAATTTTGAAGACAAATATGTACCAATCTTAAAGAGGTTTTTTTCTGAATTCTATCCATATAAATGTTTTGAAAGTGCAGTTGTTGATCTTCGAAATAAATTAAATGCTGACGGTAGAGTGGATTTAATATCTTTACTTTTCGATAACCAGGGGGGGCTAGAAACTTTTAAAAATTATGTATCAGAGTTAAAAGAAGAGCATAACGAGTTGAAAAATAATGGAGCAAGTGAAGGATTTATAAAGCATTATGAAGATTTTCAAGGAATGAACAACATGCTTGATAAATATCTTGATGACTTAGATATATTGAAGGCAAGGTATTTATTTAATGCAGGAAAAAAAGAAGTATCAAAGGCACTCGTTTCAAAATGTGCTGAGCTTTTTAGCAATACTTTTAATTCAAATGCATTTCAAAATGCTCTTATATGTACATTCTTTTTTAAACTCGAAGAAACTTTTAACGAAGATCATTTTGATCAAGTTACAATTTCAAAATACTTTGATGAATATATAAATTCTGTGAATAATTTTTTTGAATCAGATAAGGACTGGGAAGTTTCAAAAAAATTAATTAAGGTTTTTGTAGGTACTTATTCTGGCTCTTTTAATTCAGATAATATGAAATTTGACAATAATTCGAATTGTTTTAGAAATATAATCGTTTCAGGAGAATTAAATCCTGGTGAGTGGTATAGATTTCGCGCTTTCTTCTTAGAATTATGGACAACAGAAAATCAATTATTGCAAAATAGTATTCATTCTGAGGTTGAAGAGATGAGATTTTCGTTACTGAAGAATTTTCACGACAGAAGAATTCAGGAGTATTGTGATTTAAATAATAAAATAATTGAGCGAATTACTGACAATCAGAAAACTAAACTTATTGATGAGTCAAAATCATACTTTTCTCAAGCAATATCTGCTTTGGAATCATCGCATCCTTTATCTTTTGAAAAATTTGATAAGTTGAATTTAGCAAATTAAATTTACCCAAATATTTCCCATTATTTTCCCAAAATTTGTAGACTAACGCCTTCAGTGTGTGTTCCCATAATAAGGAACACACACACAAGAGGAAGCGGTGCTTCTACCACTTACGGATACGCAAAATAAGATCTTTGACGAGGTCTGTCGTTATATCAGGGATTTCAACTATCCCCCCAATATTCCTGAACTTCAGGACACTCTAAAAATATCGAACCCTGGAACTGTACATAAGAATTTCTGCGCACTTGAGAAGAAGGGCTACATCATTCGCGTGAAAGGAATGCATCGCGGATTCAGATTAACGGAAGAAGCTGAAAGGAAGTACTTACAATGAAATTTGGAGCACATCAAACTTTTCATTTAAGAGATGGCTGGATGCATAAAGGCTTGTTGGCCCTCATGCAAAACCCGGATATTTTTAAAGAAGATAATGCAGTTGAGGAACTAGGTGTTGGCCGCAATATGGTGGACTCCTTGCGCTATTGGTTAAAAGCCTTACAACTCACAGAGACTGTCGATGATGAAGCTGGTGAATACTTAACAAAGATCGGTGAAACAGTATTAGCTTGTGATCCTTATTTTGAATTGGATGGAACGCTATTGCTTTGTCATTACTTACTTGCTTCTAATGAAGATGATGCGACAACTTGGTATTGGTATTTTAATAAATTTGGTGCCTCTGAATTTGATGTAGATACAATGCAGGTCGTTCTTTCGACTTTTGTACATAATAAACTTGGTAAAAATATTAATGAGAATACTTTGAGAAAAGATCTCAACTGTTTACTCAGGATGTATCGCGAACCAGATTATAGAAATCGAGAAACTCCTGAGACCGAAAATCCATCTCCTTTTGTAAAATATCGTTTAATCGAAACCGACAATCATAAATATTACAGAAGAAAGGTTAATATTGATGATATTGATCCTTTGATCTTTGTTTATTTAAATCATTTATACATTAGTAAAAATCTTCCTAATGCCAAATCAGTGAATCTTGACGAGATTGTAAGTAAGGAAGAGTCTCCAAGTTTACTATTGGGTCTCAATATTGAAGATACTGTTCAATTAATTGAAAAAGTGATGGCTCAGCATAAAGACAAGTACCTCAGTTACAATCGCACAGGTGGATACAATATTATTGTTCCTAAGCGAGCTGCAATGGAAGAGGCTTTGAATGACTACTATGCTAAGAATTCAGAGAGAGGTGAGTTATGAGTCGTAAGAAGACAGAAGTACAAACGACAACTGTGACTTCCCCAGTTATTTTAGCTCAGAGCTTTAATCGTAGTACAAACTTGGAATTGGATTTTCAAGATCCAAGTCGATTGGAGAGTATTTACATTTCTCAAAAATTTGAAGATTCAGCTAATGATATATTAGCGACTATTTTGGAGCAAAACTCCAATCAAAGAGTGAGGGTGCTATCCGGATCCCCTGGCTTAGGGAAGTCGACTTTTGCATTATTCATGGGGCAAATGGTTTATGGTGCTGAGTCTAAGTTAATTGAAAAACTTATTAAAAATAATGAAGTGCTAAATGAGAACTACAAGAAAGCTCGTAAGCAAAAACTTCTTCCGGTTTTCTTGAATGGATTCATTGGCGAAATTGAAGAAGCATTCTTGGTTAAATTGCGCGAGTCGTTTGATAGAATTAAGCAAGCTTCAAATCTTGATAAAATTGTTAAAGAGGCTGCTAAAAATCAGCTCGAGATTATTAAAAAATGGGAAAAAACCTATCCTGCCACTCATAAGGCTTATGTAAAGTGTTTAAGTAATGAAGGGATCGAATTAGAAGACTTTGAAAAACAATTAAAACGCGGAACTGTAAAGGCACGTGAAATTTTTGAAAGAATATATCCACAAGTTACTGGTGGAGCTTCTATAAGCGAAAGCGGTACTGATACGATAACAATTTACAAGAAGGCTATTGAGTTCTTAAATAATAAAACTGATTTTTCAGGATTATTTGTTATATATGATGAGTTTGGAAAATATTTAGAAAAAGGAATTCATAGTCCTTCAAGCTTGAATATTCAATTCCTTCAAGATTTTGCAGAATTTTGTGATCGCTCTGGAAAAAACCAATGTCATTTGACACTAATTACACACATGTCGGTTTCACAGTATGCAGGTCAATTGCCGATTAACGTGCAAAAAGAATGGGCCAAAATTGAAGGCCGATTTCAAGAAACATCATTTTACGATAAAGGTGCCAACTATTTTAAAATGATGTCACAAGTTTTTGCAGAATCAATTAAGGAAAAGAAACCTAATCTTTATAGAATTGCTTTAAAAGAGAGTAAGCAATTTCTAAAAGAAGTAGACGGAATAGCTTTTGAGGATTTGATTGTTGCAGAATCGGCTGATGAAATTCTTGCTTCAATGTATCCATTAAAGCCAGTGGTTGCTGCACTTCTTCCTTTCTTGTCTGCCAAGGTCGCACAAAATGAAAGAACTCTTTATACGTTTCTAACCAGAGATGAGGACAATTCCCTTAAGCGTTTTATCGACGCTATCGATAATTGGGACATTTATTCTGCTTTGAACGTAACAGCGCTATATCAGTATTTTTCACCTCTTATTGCTAAAGATACAGGTGTTGGTGGAGCTTATAGAATTGCTCTCATCGCTGATGAAGCTCTTAATAAAATTGAAAAAGATGATCATATTGCAAGAGAAGTCATTTCATATGTAGCTCTGGCTAATGTTCTAAAAAACTATCGATATGCACCTACTACAATTAAAGTTTTAGAGGCCGTCGTTGGTGACTCAAAAGCTTTGAAGAAATCGCTAGAAGATTTAAGTCACAAGAAAATTTTGTTTTATAATAAAATTTTAAAGCAATATGAACTTCATCAAGGAAGTAGTGTTGATATTCAAGATGAAATAGAAAAGCTTAAGGATTTAAAGCTAACTTCCAAAGATCTAGTTAAAATTATCAATCACTATTACCCACAAGATTACATTATCCCTAAGAGATATAACTTTAGACATAGCTTAACTCGCTTTTTACGTGCTGAAATTATCTCAGTACCTGAATTGAAACTGCTTAAAAGAGACGTTAAGCCTGACTATAATCAGGAAGACGGGGTTCTTTATTATGTAGTGCCTTTTGATAGAGATGAGTTGGATCTTGCTCGCCAGTTGTGTCAGGAGTTTGAAGCAGAACTTGGAATCTTTATTCTTCCCAAAACATTTGTAGAGTGTCGAAGAGATATTGAGGAATTAAATGCTCTCAACTCATTGTTCAGTAATAAAGAGATTTTGAATTCAGGTCCGCTGGTTAAGAAAGAGTTAGATAAACATAAAAGCATCTTGCTTACTTCTATTCGATCATTGCTAGAGCCTTTAGTGGGTAAATTTAAACTCGAATCAGAAATGTTTTATCCTCCATTGAACCTCAGAAGAGGTCTTCATCATTTTGCTGAACTTCAGATCGGATTGAGTGATGTTCTTGAGCAGGTTTATTGTGATTATGTAGATTTCAATAGTGAACTTATTAATAAGCATAAACTTGCAGGAGCAGTAACTCTTTCTCGAAAGGGATTGATTGATGCAATGATTGCAAACCCTGATCAAGACTTATTTGGGCTTCAAGGACAGGGGGCAGATGTTTCAGTCCTTAAAACTTTAAAAAATGTTTCAGGAATGAAATGGAATAAAAAAGATTCCATGTTTGTTTTAAATAATTCAAAACTAGAAAAGGTTCGTGATTTCTATAAAACGGCAATTTCAGTTCCTAATGGATTACTGTTTGAAGAGTTACAGGATAAACTCATTTCTCCTCCTTACGGAATTCGCAAAGGATTATTGCCTCTTTATATTTCAGTATTTGATAAAACATTAGAACATCCAGTAAATCATTTTCTCGACGGGGTATATGTTTCAAAACCAGATGGAATTCACTATGAATTGTTGGCCAAGCAGCCTAAGCAATGTAAGTTGAAATTTACTGAAATTGATCCAGTTCGCCTTAAATACTTAAAGCTTTTAATGAGTGAGTTTAAAATTGAAGGTGATGTTAGTATTAACGTCATCATCGAGGAAATTCTTCGTTGGAGAAAATCAGTCCCTGATTACACTAAATCAAGTCAAGATTTAGATTTGAGAGCGAAAAAGTTTTTAATTCAAGTTGATTCAGCAACAGAACCCGATCGTTTGATTTTTGAAAAGATACCAGAAGCACTTGGCTTAACATTGAACAAGCAAAACGTTGACCTCATCGTCTCAGATTTGGCTAAAGTAAAGTCGATGGCATTTAAAGCCTTTCCGGCCCTTATCACTCGTTTGCAAGCTCAATTGGTAGATTTTCTCTACTTTATGCAAAGAGATTGTTTAGGCCTCGAAATTTCAGTTTATCAAAAAGGAATGAATCTAGCCGAGATGTATTGCAATACTTGGGTAAAATTTAGCGATGAGATTAAGAATAACGGTTATTCAAAGAACACAAATGCTTTTATTCAAAGATTTTTAAGCTTTGATAGTAAAAATCATCAACAGTATTTAATCGAAAATCTTGCTGATGCTTTGACCGGAGTTAATCCACGCCACTGGGATGCCAAACATGAATCAGTGTTTGAAATGAGTCTTGCAAAGGTTCAAAACGAGCTGGAAATGGCTTGTGAATTTCTCGGGAAGAATTTTAAAGGTGAGTCTGTAGTTGCTTTCATTAATCGTGAAAATGATAGAAAGGAATTTGTACGCTTAGGTGTCGTTGGCACTTTAAATTCTGAAATGATTGCTAAAAGAAAAGCAATTGAATCAGAATTGAAAAATTTAAACTCGCGTGAGCGAAATCAAATCTTACTAAGCTTGTTGGACAAGGATAATGTGGAAACACTCACTTCTCGTTCCGACTTTCAATTAGGATTAGATATATAGGGAGACCTGAAAATGGATTTAAGTTTTAAGTATGATCCGAATAGAAGACAAATTTGTCCCTTATCAGGTGGAAAAGATTCAACAGCTTTGGCCATTTATTTAAAAGATAAAGTTCCAAATCTGGAATATGTTTTTACAGATACTGGAGCTGAACTTCCAGAGACTTATGAGTACCTAGATAAGCTAGAAGCCTTTTTAGGTAAGCCAATTGTACGCTTAAACAGTGATAAGACATTTGATTATCTACTTAAGCAGCATGGAAACTATTTACCTTCAGCTCGCGCTCGTTGGTGTACTGCCGAAATGAAAATTAAGTCATATGAGAGATATATTGGAAACGATTTGATTGAGTCTTACGTCGGAATTAGAGCAGATGAAGATCGCGAAGGATATGTTTCGAATAAAGATACTATTAAGCCTAGATACCCGTTTAAAGAAGATGGAATAGATCTAGCTTGTGTGAATAAAATTCTTTTCGATGCAGGAATCGGTCTTCCTAAGTATTATGAATGGAGATCTCGATCCGGATGTTATTTCTGCTTCTTCCAACGTCAAATTGAGTGGGTTGGGTTGATGGAGAGACATCCTGAACTTTATGAGAAAGCGAAAGCCTATGAAAAAATGGGTTACAACGGAGATGATGTTTCATTTACATGGATCAATGGAACAAGCCTTGAAGGCCTAGAAGCTCGTAAAGATGAAATTAAAGCCAAGCATAAATTAAAAATGGAGAAAGAAGCCATGAAGAAGAATGGCAAGCATCTTTCGGATGTTTTTAAAGATGTCGTAAGCGACGATGATCAAGAAGACTCATGTCTGATTTGTGATCTCTAATTCTGTTTTTAACAAATGATGATTTTCGATTTTGAAACCTTGTTCTTTGAGTAAGGCTTCCCAATTCTTTCTTGTTCCAATATCATTGCGTGACAATAATCCAGCTTTCTCTTCTTGAGCAGTTAACGAAGCAAAAAGTTCATAATTGGGAAAATCTGTATCTACAAAAGTTTCTTTGCGATGGAGAATCGGTGGGTTCTCGCGATTTTCAAAATCCCAAAGTTTAGTTGTGAGCTTAGGAAGATCGACAACTACAGTATATTGTAAGGCTGGATGTTCTGTAATTTCAAAATCGTCATAAACCATGAAAGAGACCTTCTCTTTCATTTTATTAATTTTGATGAGATTGCAACCTTCAACTTCCCCAACCAGCTTTTGGGCGACCCCTACTTTTACTTGAATAGGAGCGGGCAATTCTCCAATATAATTAGGGTGGACGTAAACTGCGTCTGGAAGCACTTTCCCAATCGTAATATGCTGATGAGCCTGCCTCATAATCTTATCGTTGCCAAGGGCAAATAAAAGAGCCTCAGACTTCTTCAACATTTCCCTATAGTTTCCAAAAAAAGCTTTAACATCGTTGGCAGTGGTCAGAGGAAGGTCAGCTTGCTTTGGAAAACCGGCCCGATCAAAGCGACGTAGAGCAAAGAAAACCAACATTTCTTCAATTCTTCTAGCGCGTATATCTAAGAAAGAATCCTCATCAATGTTTTCATAAAGAAGATTTTCAATTTTTCGCTTTGACTTAAATTCCTCTATCAGTTTTTGAAAACTTGTAGATTCTTCGACTGTAGGTAGGCGACCATGATCTAAGATAAAGTTGGTTACCTCCAAATAGAATGGAGATTCCTTGATAAGTTCTTCAAGTTTCGGTTTAAACACCCTGACGCGTGTAACTTCGCGAGTTATCGGATCGAGTTTAGAGTATTCCAGAATGACTGGTCTTCTATATCTGCTTTGTAAGTAGCTAAGCTTGTCATTTTCATTTTTAAAAACGAGGAAGATACCAGGTTGCATGGCAATGGCATCTTTTTGCAAAATAGATTCAATATAATTTTTAATTTCAGAGGGTTCAAAATACTTTTGAAAGGTTTTGTTACTTGTTAGAACTCCATCTTCAAAATCTTCACCTTCATATCCTTTTTGACTTGGAGTCATAACAGATACGCATAAAACTTTATTAGCCAAAGAGAAAGATTTCTTTAGGGCTTCTTGCCGTTCAATTGGTTTTTCGATGACGTTCAAAACGTAGCCAAGGTTGACAACATCTGCAGATTTAAGTTCAGATTCTTTATGAAAATAGGGGTCCCAGCCAGCAATCTCTTTAAAGCCATTTTTACCTAGAATCTCTAAGTCTTGGCCATGGCCACAGCCATAATCAAAGTAAGATGTAGCGAAACTTAAAATGCCGCGTTCTAAAAGGAGATTAACTGGTCTACTTAGACGATTTCGTCTTATTGCTGTTTTGTGACGCTTTATAATCATAATTTTGTCCTTCGGCTTTTATAGCGAGCTTGCTACCATATGAAAAGAGAGGTGCTCATGATGTATTTGGATTTTAACGCAACGTCTCCTTATTCACCCAGAGTAGCGGAATACATAAAAACTCAAATGCTTGAGGATTGGGCCAATCCTTCTTCAGAACATGATGCCGGCTACAGACTAAAACAGAGAATTAGTGACGACAGACAAGTCATTACTGAATTTTTAGGGTGTTCTACAAAACAATTGTATTTTACAAGCGGTGCCACTGAATCAATTTCAACAGTGCTTTCGCCAGATACGCTCGATCTTAATCAAATTAAAACAATTATCACAAGTAATGTTGAACATCATGCGACTCTACATCGTTGTGAATATTTAAAGAAAAAGGGTTACGAGATTCTATACGTGGATATTAAATCCTCAGGGCAATTAGATTTTGAACATCTCGATAAACTATGTTCAGAAAATCCAAAGTCACTTATTAGCTTATTGTGGGTAAACAATGAGACAGGAGTAATCTCAGATGTTCAAAAAATTGTAGAGTATTCAAAAAAGAATGACTGTAAAGTTCATCTTGATAGTGTCCAAGCATTAGGTAAGCTTCCGATTGATCTTGATTCAATCGAAATTGATTTTGCCTCTTTTTCGGGACACAAGATGGGATCACTCAAAGGCATAGGTATGCTTTACGCAAAAAACTCAAAAATGATTTTTCCACTCGTTCATGGAGGTGGCCAAGAATCGGGAGTAAGGCCAGGAACTTCAAATTATCCTGCAATTCATTCAATCCGTTTGGCCATCGAAGATGTTGAATGGAACAAAATTGAAGAAACTCGTATCTTCAGAGATCAATTTGAAAAAGAATTACTAGAAAAATGCCCAAGTTTTAAAGTAAATGGAATGGAATCGACAAGAGTCGGTAATACAACAAACATATATCTAGGCGGAACTTCTTCTAGAGCAGCTTTACTTCAACTTTCTCGTGAAAAAATATTTGTCTCTACTGGAAGTGCATGCTCATCGGGATCAATCGAACCAAGTCATGTCATCACGGGAATGGGATTTGATAAAGATTATGCGAATTCGTGTATGAGATTAAGTTTATCAAGTTTAGATAAAAAGATGAAAGATGAGTTAATTACTAACCTTTCAAAATTCATCTAGTTTATCTAATTTAAATAAAATTTAACCATCAAAATTGTAAATAATATTTCATTAACTCCGAAGATATTCAAAAGGAGTACTTATGAATTTGTATATTGCTGTTCGAGGAGAAAAAGCTGGCCAGCAGTGGAGTAATGTTTGGCATAAGGGACAATTGTTAGAAATTACCACTAGCCCAGGATTGATTAGTCATTGTCGTAATGAACTCATAAAAGGAAGTTGGGTTTATATTCATCGAACGGCAAAAGATTATGATCGTCCTGCAATTATCGCCAAAGTGAAAATTGATAAGATCGTCCAAAATAGAGTTTTATTTTCAAACTGGTCTCCGATGTTGAAAGAACCTCCAAGACGGTTTAGAGGCGGAAAGTGCTATTATGATAAAGCTGTCTAATTGAAGTAAAGGTTCGCATGGCCTAGTTCCAACACCTTTTTCCTTAAACTGTGCTTCATATTGTTCAAAAGTCATTTTTGATGTTCCAAATTGGAACTTCAAGATTCATCTGCAATCTCATTTTATATCTTTAGCCCTCCTAAAGCTCTTATTGGCCTTGAAGTACTCTAATCCTAGGAAATGATGATGACTTGAGATTTTACACCCATAGGTGTAAAATAAGGAGTGGCTTATGCCGATAAGTGGTAAGGAAATGCTGAAACGCTTTTTGGAGAAGATGATGTTTTATCAATTTAAAATTCATAAAGAGAATAAGGGGTACTGGGCAGAATGTGTAGAACTTGATGGTTGCTCCACTCAGGCTGATACAATGGATAAA
>Ga0066639_10003215_pt1 | contig 14187 bp, 18 predicted proteins | sample CryGeyCG2114_010_2_FD_59504 | JGI IMG/M metagenome (GOLD analysis project Ga0066639, IMG submission 59504) | Groundwater microbial communities from aquifer - Crystal Geyser CG10_big_fil_rev_8/21/14_0.10 | ecosystem: Environmental > Aquatic > Deep subsurface > Groundwater | place: USA: Utah...
TGAATTAACTCTGCCCCTTGGAATAAAAGAGCCTGTATTAGCTTGGGGATTAGGAATAGACAGGCTTGCAATGGTAGGCCTCGGAATAGAAAATATTAGGGAATTGTTTTCAGATAATCTTGACTGGCTGAGAAAAAGCAGGGTGATGGATTAATGCCTTCTGTAATCGCAAGCAGAAAAGACCTTGAAAAAATGGTTGGAAAAAAATTCAAGAACAAAGAAGAAATAGAACAGGCGCTTGAATTTGCAAAGTGTGAGCTTGATTCAATTGAAGGCGATGCCCTGAATATTGGGGTTAGCGACACAAACAGGCCGGATTTGTTAAGCACTGAAGGAATTGCCCGCGAAATTAGAGGGCATTGTACAAAAGACAAGGGGCTTTCAAAATACAAAGTGAAAAAATCAAATGTAAAACTGATTGTTGACGGCAGTGTAATGAAAATAAGGCCCTGCATTGCAGCTGCAATAGTCAAAAAAGCAAGTTTCAGCCAAGAACTTCTTGTGCAGATGATTCAATTACAGGAAAAGGTCTGTTTGACTTTTGGCAGGAAAAGAAAAGAGGCGGCCGCAGGCGCCTATGAATGGTCAAAGCTGAAAGCGCCTATGCATTACAAAGCATTTAAGCCAAGAGAAAAAAAATTTATTCCATTGGAATATAAGGTTGAAATGGATTTGGAAGAGATTTTACTGGAGCATCCGAAAGGAAAAGAATACGCAAAATTATTGGAAGATTTTGAAAAATATCCCCTGCTTTTGGATGATAAGGGAACGGTTGCCTCAATGCCCCCCATTATCAATTCGCAAACAACGGGAAAAATATCGGAAAGAACAAAAGACCTTTTAGTAGAAGTAACAGGATATAACCAGGAAACGGTAAACACTGCATTGAATGTGCTTGTTTCAGCTTTGGCTGAACGCGGCTTTGATGTTTACAGCGTAAAAATAAAATATCCAAACGGCAAAAGCATTGTAACCCCTGATTTTAAGCCAAAGAAAATTTCAGTAAGCCATTCTGAAATAAACAGGTTGTCGGGATTGGAACTTTCAAAGCAGGAGATTTTGAAATTATTGGCAGAAGCAAGATACAATGCCAAATATTCAAAGGGAAAATTCTTGTGCGAATACCCTTCCTACAGGCAGGATATTCTGCACGAGGTTGATGTAATAGAGGACATTATTATCGGCCTGGGCTTTAACAAAATAGAGCCAATGCCCGTGGAATTCCCCTGCATTGGAAAAGAAAGCAAGGAATCCCTTGAAATGGATTCAATGCGCGAAACTTGTGTTGGCCTGGGGCTCCAAGAAGTTTTGACCTTTACAATGACAAGCAAAGAAAAACAGGAAAAGAAACTGGGGTTGCCTAAACAGGAGTTTGTTGAGATTGCAAACCCTGTTTCACTGAATTACACTGTTTTCAGGAAAAAGATTTTGCCGGAGCTTTTGGAATTTTTGGGAAAGAACAAGAACTGCCTATACCCCCAAAAAATCTTTGAAGTTGGCAGAGTTGTTTTGCTTGATGAAAGCAAAGAGACAAAGGTAAGAGAGCCAGTTAAACTGTGCATTGTGTTGGCCGGAAAAGGAGCTGATTTCACTGCAATAAAATCTGCATTGGATGCAATCTGCAGGGAAAAGGCCTGGAAATATGAGTTAAAAGAATCCGGCCTTCCATTCCTTGAAAAGGGAAAGCAAGGAAGCTTTTCTATAGGAGAAAAAACAGGGTTTGTAGGGGAAATAAACAAAAAAACGCTTGCAGAATTCGGAATTGAAATGCCCGCAGTCTGCTTGGAACTCGAAATCTAAAACAATTTCGCCTGCTTTTCATCCGGTTTTGGAATTTCATCTTTTTCTAATGGGCCTTCCGAAACAATTTTTTGCAGGTCCTTTTCTTCAAGAGCTTGAAGAGGCCTTCTTTTCAAAGCCATTTCCTTTTGCCTTAATTCCTGGGCAGCTTCCAAAATTTTCTGGACTTTTTTTGTTGTCGGCTTTGTTTTGAGCAAAAAAGCAATTTCTTTTTCATCAAAAGAAAATTCTGCGGCATAAGCTATTGGATTGGAGGCAAAAATGGAATGGAAAAAAGCAAGGTCGTTTGCAATGAAACCCCTTGAGCTTGAATGAATTTTTTTCCCTATTTTTGAACCGAGCTCTTTTTTCAGGTTGCGCGTTGCCTTATTTGAAGAAAGCTTTCTGAGAAGGCCGGGAAATTGATATTGAATCCAGCCGTGATAATCCTTGGTTTTGCTTAAAGCAACCCCTGAAGTCATTAACTCTGAAGAATATCTTTTGAAGCCGTAATGCTGCCGGTTCCAGATTCTTCCCTCAAAAATATCCGCCTTTGAAAGCATATTGAAAGCAGAAGCCATGTCATCTTTTTCCAAAAAAAACCGCGGAATGTTTTCTTCAATCCAGCGCAATAACAGGTCATTTGAAATTTCGCTTTTGAATCTTGCATCCCTTGCCTCTGAAACAGTTTTTGCCTTGAAAATGCTTTCAATTACCTTGAAAATATTTTCCTGCCTTAAGCGCTTTCCAAGAATTTCAATTGAATCCATTGTAATGCCTTCTCCAAAAGAAAGGGTTTGAAGGTCCAAAAGAGCAGAGCGGAAATCTCCGGCACAGTTTTTTGAAAGTTCTTTCAAAGCATCCGCATCAAAAATTATTTTTTCCTGTTCGCAGATTTCCCTGAGCCTTTTGTTAATGCTCAGATAATTTATTTTTTTAAACTGCAAAAGTTCTGCGCCGGTTCTTAAGGGAGCAAGAGTTTGCTTTGCATAAATGTCATTGGCGGTAAGAATAACAGGATTCCGGGATTCTTTCAGAATTTTTGCCATGGCCCCCGCCCCTCCCCTGTCAGCAGACTGCAGCCCATCAACCTCGTCAAGCAACACTAGCCTTGGCTTTCCCGAAAAAGAAGAGCTTTGGGAGGCCGCAGCCGCCAATCTTTCAACAATGTCTTTTGACCTAAAATCGCTTGCATTCATTTCAAACAAATGCCAGTCAAACTGCTTTGAAAGCAGATGAACTAAACACGTTTTGCCGGTTCCTGTTGCACCGTGAAAAAACAACGGCTTCTGTGTTTTTCCGTTTTCCCATAAAGAGGCCCATTTTCTTGCCTTTTCAACAATCTCAATATTTCCAATGAATTCTGAAAAATCCTTTGGAAAAAATTTGTCAGTGAATAATCGGGACATAAAAAAAGCCCTGTGAGAAATGGTTTAATAATGCTGTATTTGGGAAAGGATTAAAAAAGAGAAAAAACACAATATTGTGAATGCCCAGAAGACGCTTGGAAAAGAAAAAAGGCAGAAAAACAGGCAAAAAAGCAAAGGGGAAATAAAATGCCTAAGCCGCCCAAAAACAGGAGAAAAGGATTTTTCGGACACCCTGAAAATAGGAAATGGGGGAGTGAAGTCAGGACAAACCCTGTTACCAAGGCGCATGTTTATCAGGACGGCACTGTTCCTTTCACAATACCGCGGAAATCAGAACAGGAGATAAGGAAACTAATCGGAATTCGGCGGGACCATCATTTGGTTTTTTTTAAATCCGGAGAAGAATTTTTTATTTTTGTTCCCAGAATGCTTGAGAAAACCCCGGAGCTGAAAGACCGCCGAAAATTTTTGGCAGAGCAAGCAACAACTCCGAATGGAATTTATCTCCAAATAACCGATCCCTTAACAATAGGCATTGTGAAAGAAGGCCTGAGAAAGGTAAAGCACTAAAACAGGAAAAGCAAAAACCCAAGGCTTTTTAACCAATTTTTTTCATAAATCATATGTTCTATGATGATTTAACTCAACTCTGACTTGTGATGAGGTTAACACCGGCTGAGAACACTAAAACTTGAAAGTGATAAAATGCTCATAGGGGTTGTAGGAAAGCCAAGTTCCGGGAAGAGCACTTTTTTTTCTGCGGCAACAATGGTTGAAACAGAAATAGCCAATTATCCCTTTACAACAATAGAGCCAAACAAAGGCATAGGATTTGTAAGAATTGAATGCATTGACAAAGAGTTTAAGGTGCAGTGCAATCCAAGGACAGGATACTGCAAAAACGGCATTAGATTTGTGCCAGTGGAAATGATTGATGTTGCGGGCCTTGTGCCGGGAGCAAGCACGGGAAAAGGAAGGGGCAATGCCTTTCTCTCGGATTTAAGCAGGGCAGATGTTTTGATTCATGTTGTTGATGCATCGGGAAGCATTAATGAAAAAGGAGAGCCCGTTGCATTAGGAAGCTATAATCCCTGCAATGACATAAAATTTTTGGAAGAAGAAATAGGACTGTGGTTTTTCGGAATACTGCAAAAAAACTGGCAGAAAATTTCAAAACAGCCCATAGAATCAAAGCAAAAAAAGCTCGAAGCATTGTCCTCTGCACTAAGCGGGCTGGCAATAAAAGAAAGCCAGCTGGAAAAGGCCCTGAAAGAAACAGGATTGGAAGAAAAAAAATTCCAGCAGTGGGCAGAAGAGGAAAAAAAAGAATTTGCATTTGCCCTGCGAAAAATTTCAAAGCCAATTGTAATAGCGGCCAACAAATGCGACATTCCTGTTTCGGAAAACAAAATAAAGGAAATGAAGGAAAAATTTCCCGGTTATCTGATTATTCCCTGCTCGGGCTTTGCCGAAATGGCACTGAAAAAAGCCGCAAAACAGGGATTGATAGAATATGAGGCAGGGGCAAAAGAATTCAAGGAAAAAGGAGAGCTTAATGAAAAGCAAAAAGGGCTTTTGGAGGCAGTGAAAAAAACCGTGTTAGAAAAATACGGGAGCACGGGCATTCAAGAGATATTGGAAAAAAGCGTTTTTGAGGTTTTAAAATACATTGCGGTTTTTCCCGCAGGAACAAAAAAACTCGAGGATTCGGAAGGAAACATTCTTCCGGATGTTTTTTTAATCCCGCCAAACTCAACGGCATTGGACTTTGCATTCAGGCTTCACACCACAATGGGAAAAGGATTTATCAGGGCAATCGATGTAAAAACAAAACATATGGTGGGAAAAGAGCACAAGCTGAAACACAGGGATGCAATAGAAATTATTTTCAAGGAATAATTACTGGGATTCTGTTGTTTCTGTTCTTATTGTAGTAACTGTTTTTTCGGGGTTTTCAGAAACTGTTTTTGTTACAACTGCCCTTGGATAAATTTTTCCAAGAACAAAGAAATAAGCATCCAATAATTCATCAAAATTCATTGTCCGCCTTACTCCAAAGCGCGCAAGCTCTGAAAAATAAAGCTTTACAAGGCGATAGGCCATTTCTTCCTCGCTCAAAAGGGTTTTTTTGGGGGAGCCTATTCTTCTGCCAACTCTTTCCAAAGAATGCATGTAAACCCTAACAAGCTCTTCCAGAGAAACGCTTCTCTTTAAGCCGATTCTTGCAAGCTCTTCAAAATAGAGCATAACCATTTTGTAAGCAAGCTCTTCAGGGGGCAAACCCAAATCCTCTTTTGTAACAGTAGTAACAGTTGTTTTTTCCGATTTGCTTCCAAGAGCCTTTTCAAGGATTTTTTCAAGCCCGCTCAAATCAGCCTGCTTTTGCACAATTCTTGTCCTGTATCTTAAGCCCTGTGCCTTCTTTTTCTTTGTCTTTTTTCTTGCTTTCTTTTTTGGCCCGGGCCTTTTCTTAACCGGCTTTTTTACTGGCTTTCTTCTCGGCATTTTCTTTTTTGATTTTTTAAGCGCTTTTGATTTCGGCCTCGAAATTCCCGCCCTTGGTTTCTTTTTGGGCTTTCTTCTTGCACTTTTCTTGGCTTTCTTTGGTTTTTTCTTTTTAGGAAGCTTTCCGGATTTCAGCCTTTTCCACAATGCAACGGCTTCCTTAAACGATTTGCCCTGTTTTAACTGCGAAGCCATAAAAGAATTATAAGCTGAAGGTTTTCTCTTGTTCTGGAGCTTTTTGAATTTTTTCCATTCGGAAACAGCCCGAATAAAAGTACTTCCGGCAAGAATTCTTTTTCTGATAAAAAGATTGTATTCATTAACCATGCGCTTTGCCTTGGGCTTTTTTTTGAATTTGCCAAGCTCTTTTTTTAATTTTTCAAGCTCTGATTTAAGATTGGCGTCCTTTTTGTCAGATTTTTTTGAAAGTTTTGAAACAGAACGCGCGGTTGCCACTTTGAAAGATTTTTTTTTCTTTGCAGGCTTTTTCTTAACAAACTTTTTTTTCACCTGTTTTTTTTTCTTAACAAGGTTTTTTCCTGCGGTTTTCTTTTTTTTCTTTGCAGCCATAAACAATTCACTCTTAATAATTAAATTAAGCCCTGTGGTATTTTTAAGGCTTTGGATTTGGCTGTTTCAAACAAATCATTCTTGTCCTGCCCCTTGCCCCCTTTCCGGTAAAAGAGCATTCCAGAAGATGCATGGTTTCAAGCCTTGAAACAATGCTCCTGAACCTTCTCTGTGTCATTTCAGAATCCGAAGCGGAGCAGAATTTTTCAAACAGCTCCCCCGAAGAAATTTTTCCTATTGCAGGAACCAATCCCAAAATCAGCCTTTCATGCTCAGACAAAAAAGGGCCTGCTTTCTGCAAAGGCCTTTCCTCAATGTTTTCAAAAACACTCTGCAAATGCAACGGCCTTAAAAATTCAGAATTCTGCTTTTCAGCCAGTCTTCCTGCCTTTAACAATGCCTCGATTGCAATTCTTGCGTCTCCCCCGAACTTTGCAGCATGGGCAGCCGCCAAAGCAATTGATTCTTTTTCAACAGCACCGGGCAAAAATGCAAAATCCCTTCTTTCATTCAGGACATCCTTTAGCTGGGAAACAGAATAGGGGTTAAAAGCAATTGTTTCAGGGGAAAGGCTGCTCTTAACCCTTGCATCAAGCCTTGACAAAGAATCGGAATTGTTGCTTATTAAAACAAGGCCGAACCTGCCCTTGGTAAATTCAAAAACCCTCAACAGGTCATAAAAAAGCTTTGAGGCCTCGCCCTCCTGAATTAACTGGTCAAGCTCATCAAAAACAATTACAGGGGTAAAATCAATTGTTTTAAAAGCGCTTAAAACAGAATCCAAAGCCTCATCACTTGAAGTTCCTCTTCTTGAAATCGGCATTCCCAAAAAATTGGAAATCTCGGTTAAAGCGGAATGCCGGGTGTTAAACCTGAAACAATTGATATAAAGAGTTTTTGCCCTGTCGGAAAACTCCTCAAGCTCCTTTAACACAAACCTTGCGGAAACAGTCTTTCCTGTTCCCGGCTTTCCGTGCAAAAACAAGTTCTGGGGCTTTTTGCCCTCTGTAACAGGCCTTAATGCAAAAACCATTGAATCAATCTCAGAATCCCTGTGCGGCAATCTTTGGGGAACATGCTCGGGATACAAAAACCTTTCATCCTTAAAAATCTGCTTAAGGCGCTTTTCCTTTTCAAAAACATTGCGCGGCATACACTAAATAATAAGAGAGAAGCAGTTAAATGTTTTTCCCGGGATTAATAATAAACGATAAAATGGCCAAAAAAATAATTGCAATAGTGCCCGCACACAACGAAGCCCGGCACATAGGGCCCTTGGTTGAATCTTTGTGCAAAATAAGAAACAAGAGAAATGGAATTATTCATGAGGTTCTTGTTGTAGATGACGGAAGCACTGACAATACTGCAAAAATTGCGAAAAGCAAAGGCGCAAGCGTAATAAGGCTGAAGCGCAATTCCGGAAAAGCATTCGCCGTCTACAAGGGAGCGCAGGAAGCGGCAAAAAGAAATGCAACAATAATAGTAACTTCAGATGCCGACATAATGCCCGTGACAGAAGCACAGATTGACGCCCTGATAAGGCCTATAGGCAGGGGAAGCTATGACATGAGCATTGGCACTGTTTTCGGGGATGATCCAACAGTTAGCGGCCAAAGGGCAATAAGAATCAGGGCTTTAATGCCGCTGTTAAGGCCGACAAAAGAAAAAAACTGGGAACCGGAATTCGGAATCCGCAACGGAAAACTTGCGGAAAGGCTCGGCTACGGCCTTGAAGACGCTTTGAACGAAAAACTCAGGAAAAATATTACTCTCAAAACAACCACTTTTAACACTGCAAGAAGAATGTACGGAAAAACTTCCGCACATATTCAATTTCAAGAAATGAAACTGGCGCACTATCCCAAAAACGCCGAAAAAAAAAGAATGCCAAAAGCAAGGCGGAGAAGAGGGAAAGGATGAGTCAAAAAATCCTTTTCGGAACAGCCGGAATTCCGCTTTCAACAAACCCAAGAGATTCTGTAAAAGGAGTTGCAAAAGTCAGGGAGCTTGGATTGGATGCAATGGAATTAGAATTTGTAAGGGGAGTGAACATGGGCCCTGAAAAGGCAGGGGAAGTGAAAAAAATCGCGGAGAAAAAAAACATTGTGCTGAGTGTTCATGCCCCGTATTATATTAACCTAAATTCAAAAGAAAAGCAGAAAGTAGAGGACAGCAAAAAACGAATCTTTGAATCCGCCCGCATCGGGGCAATTGCAGGCGCAAAAAAAATTACTTTTCATCCCGCTTATTTTCAGGGAGAAGAAAAAAAGAAAGTGCTTGAAAAAACTGTTTTGGAAATAGGAAAGATTCTTGATGAAATGAAAGAGCACAAAATAAAAATTGTTCTTGCGCCTGAAACAACCGGCAAGCCCTCACAGCTTGGAAGTTTAGAAGAGACTCTTGAAATGTGTTCTGCACTGAAAGAATTGGAGCCAATGATTGATTTTGCTCATTTGCACGCAAGGGAAAATGGAAAATTTAAGAGTGAAAAAGATTTTGAACAGGCAATTGAATTGATTCCAAAAAAGTTTTTGAAAAACCTGCAGATGCATGCCTCAGGCATAAATTTTTCGGAAAAAGGAGAAAGAAACCATTTGGAAATGGAAGACAAAACAAACAGTTTTGAGTATAAGCAGATGCTTGAAGCACTGAAAAACAAGAATGTTTCCGGCATAATAATCTGCGAAAGCCCCAATATTGAAGGGGATGCATTATTAATGCAGAAATACTACAATAGATTATAGGTGAAAGCATGCCGCGAAAAAGGACGGAAAAAAATGCAGGGCAGATGCGGTTTGATTTTGAGGCTGCTGAAAGAAAAGCCAGAAAAAGCCAAATAATGCAAAGAGCAAGGGACAAAATTTTGGCCAGAATCTCAGAGCTTCAAAACAGGAAATCCGAGATAATAGCAAGGACACAGGATTCCAATCCAAAACAGGCTGAAAGGCTTTACGACTCCGCAAAAGCATTCACAAAAAAAATAAGCATTCTGGAAAGGCAGTATAACGCCATAGAAAAGCGGCTTTCGGGCAAAACCTGAGAAAAGTGAAAATCTTTTAAAAACTCCCCATAGGGATTCTTTTATGGCAGAAGCAGAGCCTGCGCCGGCAGCATTAAACTGGCTTGAAAAAAGATTTTTAGGGCTTGCAAACTATTTAAGCGCAGGCATAAGCAGGTTTGTTGCATTTCTTTTCCTATTATTTGCACTTGGAGCGTTTTTCGGTGCATTCGTATACACTTCACACCCAAAAATAGGGTTTTTTTTAATAATGGTTCCCGCAGTACTGGGGCTTGTTGCATACTATAACAGGATTGCCGCAATATTCCTTTTTGCCGGATTTCTGATTATAATGGTGTAAAAATGGATTCAATAACACTAAGCGGCAATGAATTCAGGGCACTGGCCTCTGAAACCAGAACAGGCATAATCAAAATGCTGCAGGAAAGAAATTACACCTTAAGCGAAATGTCAAAAAAAATGGAATTATCAGCCCCCACAATAAAACAGCACTTAAGCGTATTGGAAAAAGCAGAACTAATAGAACAGGTTGACGAAGGAAGAAAATGGAAATATTACTGTTTAACAAAAAAAGGCAAAAAAATATTCAAGTCAGAACAGCCCCAAAACATTCTGATTGTACTGGGAACAAGCATAATAATTCTCGGAATAATATTATACTCCCTGACAGGCATGCTTTCACTATACGGAGAACAGCCAATGTTAATAGGAGAAAAAGTATTTGACAGCACAATTACAGCCCAGAATACAGTGCCTGCGCCGGCAGCAGGACACTCAGACAGCCGGATTGCGGAAGAAAACAGGGCAATAATACAAGATACAAAACTGCCGATTGAAAGCATTGCATTGGCAATTGCAGCCGCAATACTATTGTCAATTATAATAGGATATGAAACCGCAAAGGCAAGAAATCGTTAAACAACGAATTTTTTAATTGGTTTTAAAACACGCAGGCCGCGCTCTTTCTTATGGGCCTCAACAAAAAAGGAATGCTCTGCTTTTTGCTTTTAGCCTGCATTGCCGCCTCAATAACAGCAATAAGCCTGAAAAAAACAGGCAATTTTTCAGAAACAAAACAAGCCTGCCTGGAGCTTGAAAAGCTCGACCTTGCTAGAACAGTGCTTGAAGAAAATTTTGACAATTTTTTAAAACAAGCGCTTCTTGAAGAAAAAGAAAACAGGGACATTGAAAATGCAAAACAAAATATAAGCAAAAAAATAAGCCTGTTTTTTGAAAAAGCAAAAAAAGAATGGAAAAAACAGGGCATTGAAATAACTGAAATTCCTTCCCAAAAATTTTTGGCCGAAAACACCAGGCTTCTGGTTTTGGAATACAAAGGCATCAAAATAATGGAATACTGCTTTACAGGAGGAATATTAAAAAAAAACCTTGTTTTCGGGCTTGAAACTGAAAATGCAAAAAAAACACTTATGATTCCCGCAGGCTATCTCCAAAGAGCAGTGGTCAATGCATGAACACAGAGGCAATGATAGCATTTCTCGCACTATTATGCATTATAGGCACTGCAATAACAGCCTCAGAAACACACAAACAGGCAATCCTTAAAAGCCTTGAAATAATAGAACAGGAAACAAGCGCACAGGAATGCGCAATAATAGCAGATTCTCTTTTTGCAAACACTGAAAGTGCCCTTAAAAATTACAGTGCAAACTGCAAAGCCGAAAAAGCCTTTGAAATAAAAAGCATTGAAGGGAAAAAAAGCGCTTTCTGCATTGCAGAAAACATAAAAACAATTGCGCAGGAAGGAAAAACAATTTTGGAAATAGAAACAGGGAAACACTATGGATAAGGGATTTATTTTTTCCCTTGACACGGGAATTGCAACAATAATAATAATTGCAATGCTTTTCTTTTTTGTTTCCGCAACATCGGAACAGGCACAAAAAAAAGCGGAAAACGAAAAAAACATTGCATTATGGAAAAACACGCTTTATTTTGCCGACACAATAATAAAAAACCGGGCGGAAGAAAACAGCGTTCTTGGAAGCGCAGCAAAAGATGCGGAAAAAAAACGCGTTAAAAGCAATGAAATAGAATTAATGCTTCTCAAAAAAGCAGAAGAAATAGAAAACACGGAATTTTTTTTGAAAGAAATAACGGTTGTTTTTGAAGATTCCGAGGAAAATATTTTTTTCAAAAAAAAGGGCAAAAACTGCGTTATTGTAGAAAGGCTCGTGCTGATAGAAAACAAAAAAGCCCTTTTGAGAATAGGGGGATGCAATGAATAAGGCCTTTGTTTTTTCCCTGGAAGCGATTTTCTGCCTGCTCCTCCTAATAACATTGCTTCTCATAACCGTGCCGGAAGAAAAAAAAGAACTCCGCACATTGCTGGTTTTTCAGAAAGAAAACGACTTGCTAAAAATATGGGCAAAACAGGAAACGCTTTCCTTGAAAGACATGAAAAAGGACTTTGAATTTGCATTTCCGCAAAAAAACGGAAAAATAATGCTGGGCAATGAAAGCATTGCCATAGGAAAAAAAGGCAGCGAAAGCATTAGCTCTGAAATTGCAGTAATAGGCAATAAATTAGAAGCAACAAAAATCTCAGTCAGCGTTTTCGGTTAAAACAGAAAACAAAAGCTTTGAACCTGTTTTTTCAAGCAAAAAAACAGTTTTTTCAGAAAAGGTTTTTTCAGAAAAAGAAATTTCATTGGGAAAAGAAACTGAAAAATGCTTTTCGCGGGAAAGCGCAGTGCTTTTTACGCTCAAAAAAAGAATTTTTTTTTCCGAATGAAAAGACCATTCCAAAAAAGGCCTTGCAATAATTTTTTTCCCTGAATTTTCAGACAGAACGCCCAAATCGGAAATTTCAGAGGAAAGCTGTTCCGCAAAATTATTTGCACTGGCAGAGTCAATCGCAAAAATTCCGGCATGATAGGCGGAAACTGCAAAAGGAAGCATTGCAGCAAAAACCCCCAAAAAAGCCAGAAGAACAAGCAGATATTCCAGAGAAACCTGGGCATTTTGGTTCATTGCACAACACTATATCTTGTCAATTTCATCAAAAATTTCCTTGGTTTTCTTGTCAATGGCTTTTGTTCCTTCTGCACTTGTATCCCTTAACTGGGAAACAAACAAAAGCACCAAAGCAACAACCGCAGCCAGGACAATAATAAGTTCAATGGAAATCTGGGCTTTTTTTTCAGAAAACAATTCTTTCATAAAAAAAACCTCGAAAAGAGGCTTTAAAAAGATTCTTTTATTTTCGGCGGAAGACGAAGATTGCACTGCACGGCTTTTAAAGCTTTTTTAGTCAGAGTTTTTTAATGAACAAAAAAGAAATAACGGATTTGGTAATAAGCTGGCTTACAATCAGCATTGCATTTGCAATTTTAGTTAGCCCGGGTTTTCTCAATGTAATGGGCTTTGCACTCGCATTCCCCCTAAGCCTGATAGTAGTGGGAACAGGGTTTATTTTTCACGAACTGGCGCACAGGCAGGTAGCACTGCATTTTGGCGCCCATGCAGAATACAGGGCCTGGAATTTTGGATTAATATTTGCGCTTGTTTCCTCCCTGTTCGGATTTATTTTTGCCGCTCCCGGCGCAGTTTATATTTACAGCAATACCATTGACAGACGGCAGAATGGCTTGATTTCAATTGCCGGGCCCGCGACAAACATAATAGTAAGCATTGGTTTTCTGGCGCTTGCAATTGCTTCCATTAATGAATGGACCACTCTTTTAGGAGCATTAGGATTCAGAATAAACATGTTCCTTGCACTGTTCAACCTCCTGCCTGTCCCGCCTTTAGACGGAAGCAAGGTTTTTGCCTGGAACCCAATAATCTGGATTATTGCAATTGCGGTTTCTTTCACAGGGGTTTTCTTTGTTCCGGAAATGGTAGGCAGCCTGTTTTGATTCAGAATCAGCCCACATAACTGAAACTGCCCGCTCCTTCCTCAAAATCATCGTACATTTTTTCCTTTTGCTTTGAAACACTGCCCTTTATTTTTTCAATGACCTTTTCAAAATGCCTGTTTTCAACGGGCGCGGGCTTCATCTTGGTTTCTTCGAGCACAAGCAAGGCAGCCTCCCTTACCAATCCTTCAATGTCAGCCCCAGAAAACTTTTCTGTTTTTTTTGCAATCTCTTCAAGAGAAACATCTTTTGCAAGCTCCAGTCCTTTTGTATGCACCTTAAAAATCGAAAGCCTTGTTTTTTCATCCGGAGATTCAACCCTTATAATCTTGTCAATTCTTCCGGGCCTTAACAATGCAGGGTCTAACAAGTCAGGCCTGTTTGTAGCAGCCAAAAAAACAACATTGTTAAGGGCTTCAACACCGTCAAGCTCTGTAAGCAATTGATTGACAACCCTTTGGGTCACACCTGAATCCAAAGAGCTTCCTCTTTTTCCCGCAATGGCATCAATCTCGTCAAAAAAAACAATTACAGGGGCAACCTGCCTTGCCTTTTTGAAAACCTTTCTAATCCCCAATTCACTTTGCCCGACCCACATGCTCAAAAGCTCCGGCCCTTTAATCGAAATAAAATTTGCCTCGCTTTCGGTTGCAATTGCCTTTGCCAGAAGCGTTTTTCCGGTGCCGGGAGGCCCGAAAAGCAAAACTCCTTTCGGAGGTTTTATTCCCATTTTTTTAAAAGCCCCGGGATTTTTTATTGGCCATTCAATTACCTGGCGCAGTTCTTTTTTTACCTTGTCAAGGCCCCCGATATCGGACCATTTTATATTGGGAATTTCAACAGTAACCTCTCTCAAAGCAGAGGGCTGGACATCCTTAAGGCCTTCCAAAAAATCCTTTTTATTAACCTCCAAAGATTCAAGAACCTCTGCGGGAATTGTTTCCTCTTCAAGATTCATTTTTGGCAGATATCTCCTCAAAGATTTCATTGCAGCTTCTTTTGAAAGAGCGGAAAGGTCCGCTCCCACAAAACCGTGCGTTATTGATGCAAAATAATCAAGTTC
>Ga0066639_10003220_pt1 | contig 14179 bp, 14 predicted proteins | sample CryGeyCG2114_010_2_FD_59504 | JGI IMG/M metagenome (GOLD analysis project Ga0066639, IMG submission 59504) | Groundwater microbial communities from aquifer - Crystal Geyser CG10_big_fil_rev_8/21/14_0.10 | ecosystem: Environmental > Aquatic > Deep subsurface > Groundwater | place: USA: Utah...
CATGGTATTTGTTTTAACTTACTGGCTACATTTTAACATGTGGGTAGTGAGCAGTTACCTGCGTACGGTCCCACAACATATTGAACACTCCCTCAAGATAAGACCAAGGAGGTACAATATGCGGGTAGAGCCATCGCTCATCATTAGAACCCTACAAGCTAACAACGGTCAGATTAGAAGGACAGCTCGGCAGCTGGGCATTAGCCCGGGAACTGTGCTTAACTGGCGGAGGCGGGCTAGAACTGGCAGCCGCGGTGGTCGCTACTTAGCCACCGACCCCAAGCGCCGCTCAACTAGACCAAAGACTAGACGGGCTACTAGCCTAAGTGCCGAAGCGCAGGATGAACTGGTACGCCTGCGTAAGGCTCGTGGCCATGGCGCCCGTAAGCTAACAGTCCTCGCCGGACTAAGTGTTCACCACAATACAGTGCATAGGTTCTTAAAAGCCAAGGGCCTAACGGCCACTGGTAAAACCTACCGCCGGCCACGTTACCAGAAGACCACTCACATGTATGTAGAAAATGCCCTAACCCCGGGTAAACTCCAAATGGATGTTAAGTATGTAACGCCCCAGTTGTCTGGCCTAGTTCATACGGTTTATCTGTATGCCATCATGGATATCTTCAGCCGTTTTAAGTTTGGTGTAATGCTACCGCTACTGGACCAAGAGTTAGCCATTAGATCAGCTGGCGAGATGGTGCCGCTGCTGCCGTTTCGCTCTGACTTCATCCAGACCGACAACGGGTTGGAGTTCCAAGCCCGTTTCAACAGTTTCGTAACCGAAGATTTAGGCTTAAAACACCACTACATCCACAAAAGCAGCCCCAATGAGAACGCCGTTATTGAACGTTCGTTCAGAACAGATGAAGAAGAATTCTTCTTCCGACTGCCAAAAAGACCCAAGGACCTCAATGAACTTAACCTGGCCTACCAGCAATTCCTGTTTTACTACAATACCGAACGGCCACATTTGGGCATTGATCTGAAGACACCACAAGCTAAACTAGAAAGTGTTCAATAAGTTAGTGGGACATTAAGCTCCTGTATGCCAAAATGTATCTTGCCTGTAAATTTATGAACTTTAAGGAATTACAACTGTGTTGAAGATTTGTTCGTAGGCACCATGGTACTTGGAGGTCTCAGAGCCGTAACTGAATATGACGACGGCCTTATTATTGGAAATGTTAACTGAATACGTTGCTTTCCCACTGCCTCGATCTAGCCTGGCTATATAGCCTGAATAGCCTTTCTCGGTTGTAAAGCTTTTCACTCCCTGCCATACAGGTCCTACAAGTTGACTCTGATCCCCGACGTCTTTTTTATACTGCTCTTCTGCGTTCAGAGAAGTCTTAAGGCTATTAAAGGCCAACCCGCTTTCACCGGCTTGGCCGCCGCTTGGTACGACTTGATTGTACGATAGCTCAGCTGTATCCCCGTTAGAAGTTTTAACTTTTGTACCTATAGGATAGAACTTCCACTCAGTGGGATACCTAAAGGAGAACGCGGCTTCGTTGCCATCGTTGCCTGGTGTTTTAGGATATTTTGTCCCGTCGTCAGAGAAAGTTAACCAGTCGGCTGTAGAGCTTGACGAATCTTGAGATGTGGATGATTTACTAGACGTAACTGTAGAGTTATCAGATTTATTATTCCTTGTGCCTACGTAGTATGCGCCGCCTACGATAACTGCCGCGAGCAAGACGAAGAACAGCACTTCAAATAGGGCGAATCCTCGCTGTTGTTTTATATTCATAAGATGCTATTTAATCTGTAACAATTCAATGAATTTCTTAATATCTTCATCTTTCTGAGCAATCGAGTACTTTAATGTTTGCTTTTCTGTATTTTCACATGCTACGGGCACGCTAAATGATACCGCCTTCGACTTTGCAATTATTATTATGTCGCCGTTTACGCAATCAGCATCCGCACCACCTATAAAGTAGACCTCCTTGGAAGAGTCACTGCTTAACTTTTCTGGCTCGTATGTAGTGTTTCCATCTACAGGCTCACTGTATTCCCAACTTTTGGACGAGACTTCATATTTGACAGTAAATGGAGTAAGTACAAGCATCTTAGTGTAAGATCCGGCATCTACTATGTCAGGCTTGGAGGCGTTTTCCCATAGCTTTGGGTATGCGTATTTAATCCCAAGTTCTTTGTTTTCATATGTCTTCCAATCAGCTGGAATTTCTGGAGAGGCTTTTTCTGATTTTTGGGTGGTCGAATTAGAGCTACTCTCGGCATTGCTAAGGCTATCCTCAGTTTTCTTTGTTGACTGATATACGTACCAGCCAACACCGGCTATTAATACAACCACGATCAAGCTTAGGAGCAGTTCAACTGTAGAGAAGCCTTTTTGACGATTTTTCATTAATTATAATTCTTGTGGTTACTTTAGGCTCAGATTAACATAAAAGATTTTATTTAACCAATAATTTTGCGCTGGCTGATTGTTACCAAATGAAGCGCCGCTATCAGATTGGTGGTGGCTTTTTCAAAAGCCTGAGCTTCCTTTTTGTTGAGCATTTTAAGCATCTCTTTTTGCTGGGCAGCCAGCAGCTTTTCGGCTTGGTCGTATCTTTGGGTGCCCCTTTTGGTTAGTAGTACATCGCGCTGGCGGGCATCCTTTTTATTTTTCTTAATACTTACTAATCCTTGTTTTTGCATAAGGCGGAGCTGCCGGCTGACATTAGCCTCGGTCTGCATTAACTGCCCCGCCACCGCACGCTGGGAGCGGGGAAGAGCGGAATGCAAGGCACTCATTATACGGACCTGGCTAAGTCCTACATTTGCCTTACTAAGCAAAAGCTCATCTAATAAGTGTTGTAAAACAAACGTCAATTGGTGCAGGGAAGTGGTTGGGGATTTATGACTGACGCTGATATTGCTCATGTTTTCTATTATAGGTCGTTAATACTTAACCAGTCAAGTATTTGCCATAAAGGGCGGGGGAGAATGTTTTTGTTCAGAGGAGGCTGTTAACGTCGCTGTCCATTTGGCTGGGATTTAGGTCGCCATCTAGGTTACTGCTATCAACAGCCGACTGGGCCTGGTTTAAATCTTTGGCGTTGCTAATCGTCTGCGGCGTGACTGTTTCTGATACTGTTTGTTGCGAAGATTTGGACGAGTTACCACTGTTTTTATCGGTTGCCACCCTATAGCCAACAAGAGCTACCGCCGCGATAACTACGACGGCCAGAAGAAGTATTAGGTGACCAACGCCCTGCTCGGAACGGTTATTAAAAAAATGTTTCATCATTCCCCCTAGTTTGTGCTATCTGATTGTTTAGCGGATTCACTGGCGCCATGTAGCGCGCTAATTAAATCTTTGAGCGCTGTGCGGTAAGTCTTTAGGGTGTCCCTGGTATCGGACACGGCTTGCCTGAAAGCGCCAACACTGTCGGCTACATTGGTTTGCGTGCAATCCACCTGGATATCCAAGGCTTTTAGGGTTACGATTTTAGCTGCGGCGTTAGCTTGGGCGCTATCAACTTTGACGGTTAGTGTATCGTAGTTGGCAACACTGAGCTGCTTGCTATCATGAAAATTTTTGACTTTTACGTAGATACTATCAAAAACGGACTTGTGTTTCTCGGCCTGCGTGACAAGTCGGCTCATACGCTTATCTAGTGATGCCTTTCGGGCTTCACAGGTTTTTTGCCTGACTTCTTGGGTACGCGCTTTAGTCTGTTCACGCTTAGCTTGTAGCTGTTCGTGAGCCTTTTCTTTTAATTGTTCCACCAGAGCGCTGTTGTGGATTTCTATCTCGCTTTCGGTTTTATTAGAAGATTCTGTGCTGCTATTGCCACTGGTTTCTGAGCTTGAGGTATTGCCTGTTATTGAGTCATCCGACCCACTGCGGGCAAAGGCTGGAGCCGATACGTATACGGAAACACCTAGGGTCAACCCGGCTAAACTGTAAACTAATCTTTTTGGTAATAACTTCACGTAAGTTCTCCTGCTTAATTTTACCAAGTTAAAGCAATTATAACATTAGTTTTGTGGGATGCCAGGCTAGGGCGATTTTGTACCAATCTTGCAAAGGCAAATTTTGGGCGCGCAAATTACCATCAATCCCTACCTGGCTTAATATTTCGTCGGCTGCTTTTTTGCTGATGCCCAGTGAGCCGCTTAAGGAACCTCTTAACTTTTTGCGGCGAGAGGAAAAACCAGCGTTCACTACCCTAAAAAACGACTTGGTGTCCAAATTATCGAATAAAGGCTCCAGATGTTTATTTAAAATCAATATCTGCGAATCCACCTTGGGCGAAGGTGTAAATAGTTTAGCCTCCACAATTTGGCCCAAACTGGCGCGGTAATAAAGCTGAACGCTGATAGCCAATACGCTCATCTGCCCGGGACTCGCCACCACCCGCTGGGCAACCTCTTTTTGAACTAATAAAACTACCATCTGCGGCGGGTTAACCGATTCGCCCAGGACTCTCAGTAAGTTACTGGTCAGATAATAGGGGATATTAGCTACCACCTTATAGCCTGGCGCCAACTTGGCCAGATTAAAATGCAGGATATCACCCTGCTCTACCTTGAGTTTTTGGGACTTAATTTTTTTGGGCAAATCTAGAGCTAGCTTTTCATCAAGCTCCACGGCAACCACTTTACCTGCCTGCTCTACCAAAAGTTTTGTAAGCGTGCCTAGACCAGGACCAATTTCTAGCACTGTATCCTGCTTAGTTAGATCAGCGGCGGCGCATATCTGGCTTAATGCTTTTTTGTTTTTTAACCAATGCTGGCCAAGTGATTTTTTAGGTTTCATTATACAATTTTACCTTAACTGGGGGAGAGCAGGCACGGTCCCGATTTATCGGGATTCGGATCTACTCCGAAAGTACTACCAATTATGTCTGGCCAGCCAATGGTTATAGGCCCCCGCCCAACTTCCATATCGGCCAACCGCATAGCCGGTACACCACTTTAGCTGGGTTACAGGATTAGTTGCCCAGTCGGCTCCGGCGCTGGCCATTTTACTGCCCGGCGTTGCCTGCCCCAAGCCATAACCACCAGAGGAAGGTGTGCCGTGAAAGGCCCGACAAGTACCATACTCACCTTGAGCTTTGGTTGGACACCAGCCGGATTCATGGCTGATAACATAGTTTACGTAGCCATAGTCGGAGCTCTTGATTCCGGCGGCAGCCATCAGGCTAGACTTATCGCCGCTAACATCTATCGTAGTCCCCCGAGCGGTGATTTGCGGTATCGGATTTTCTATCAAAGCTTCCTGGATAAGAACCCTCCCGACCTCAGCCCCATCTTTGGTGGTAACCAAATAAGTCACAGCCTTTTTACCCGGTGAACCAACCTGGCGGACAGCTGTCGCGCCAAGGCTTAAAGTAGGATCGCCAATGGTTTGTACGGGTGCCGGGACTGATTCCTGGGTAGTAACAACTGTGGTGTCTTTGCGTAATACAAAAACTTGGAGGTTAGGTTTTATGGGCGTATTTATTTCCGGGGCAACCGTTTCGCCGTTATCTAACTTGATTCGCTTCTCCACTAAAAGCCCGCTGACGGTTTTGGCTTGGGTATAGGTAGAAAATTGGGCGCCGTATAAGTTCATAGCTACCGGAATGCCGCGAGTTACAACTACTTTCTCGCCAATAATATTGTCTTTGAGCTGGCCCTGGGCAAAAGTTACCAAATCCTCAGCGTTAATTTTTAATCCGGCTTGCGTGGCTACCATGCGAGCGCTTTTTTGGGCCGTTAATGTAACAGTTTTAACGCCGTTATCAATGACTGTCACCGGCCGCGCATGATAAATATTAACCCTAAAATTATCCTCGACTATCGGAGTATCTAGCGAAGGCTCCACAACATCTTGTTCAATTAAATGCAGGTTGAGATTGTTAATCAACCCCCCAACACTAGCGGCTTTGGTATCAAGCGTTTGCCGCTGGCCATTATCGTAAAGAAAAACTACATGTGAATCACTAGGCCGTAGCTGCGGGCTGCTACCGCGGGTAAAAAATATAGCTGTGACAATCAAACCGCCAAGCACTAAGCCAAGAAGCGGCACGATATACGGCCGTTGTCTCACGTGGCGACGGCTGTGATGGCTGGCGCGTTGATACAAATGGGCAAATACTTTACTTATAAACTTCATGAAATAGCTTTGGCTTATGACTTATTAAAACCTCTTTGTAGGCAACGTGTTTCTAGGCTAAGTCTGTTGGGCAAAAGCAGCTTACATTGTAGCAAACTGCCAAATCTGTTTTCAAACCAGCTATGCGGGCACTTTATTCGAGTTTGGTTATTGGCGCGAAGGCGATATTTAATTTTTTAGTGCCCTTGCCTTTAAAGTATATAGTGGCATTGTCTCCTTCCAAGTTCAAGACCGTACCGGTTCCAAACAGCTGGTGGGCTACCCCATCGCCCTCCGATAATTCAGGAACATAGCGCGGTTCGTCGCTGCTTGGCTGAGTGTCTTGTTCAAATGCGGGTTCGGATGTCGGCAAACCGTCGATGTCCGATAAAAACCGACTGGGAGGATTATGCTGTCTGCCTCCGTAAAGCATGCGGCCGGTAGCGTAAGTTAGATAAAGCTCTTCGCGGGCTCTGGTCATGCCTACATACATTAGCCGTCTTTCCTCTTCCATCTCCGCGGCATCGTAAAGCGCCCGGCTGTGTGGCAAAACTGTTTCTTCCAACCCGGTTATAAAAACCACCGGAAACTCCAGTCCCTTAGCGGAGTGCAGAGTCATTAATGTTACCTCGTTATCGCTACGGGCAGTCTTATCCAGATCACTAACTAAAGCAACCTCTTCCAAAAATCCAGACAGCCCGACGTCTTGATAATCCTTGGCAACACTTAAAAGTTCACGGACGTTTTCTACGCGAGCTTCGCCCTGAGGTGTGCCGTCACGCAAAAAATTAAGATAATCCAGACGGCGGATCAGACTGTCTATAAGCGTATAGGGTGTGAGATCTTCCATCCGGGCCCGGAAGTTATTTACCAAGCTGCCCAGCTGCGAAAAACCGGCTACCGATTTGGGCGTTAAGCCGGGACAGGTCGCGACCATCTCCAAGCTATCTAAAAGCGAGCGGCCATTAGCAACCTGCCAATCAGCAAAAGCCGCCAAAGATTTGGCGCCCAACCCGCGAGCCGGCACGTTTACTATGCGGTTAAAACTGGCCGTATCGTGTGGCTGATAAATAAATCGCAGGTAGGCCATAATATCTTTTACTTCTTTCCGGTCGTAAAACCGCACTCCGCCAACTATCCGATAAGGTATGTTGTGATGAACGAGTACTTCCTCGATAGCCCGGCTTTGGGCGTTGGTACGGTACAGCACTGCAAAGTTGCTATAGGCCCGAGCCCGCAGATCCGCGGCAGTCTTAATGTGGCGGGTAACTGTTTCGGCCTCACCTCTTTCGCCGATTGTTTGCAAGATCTTAATTGGCGAGCCGACTCCGGCCGCCGTCCATAACTTTTTGTCACTACGCTGGCGATTATGGGAAATTACGCTGTGGGCGCCATCGAGTATATTTTTTGTGCTGCGATAATTCTGCTCAAGCTTTATCACCGCGCAACCCTTGTAATCTTTTTCAAAATTTAAGATATTGCGAAAATCCGCGCCCCGCCAGCTGTATATGCTCTGCCAGTCATCACCCACGACGGCTATGTTACGGTGCGGACCAGTAAGAAGTTTGATCAGTTTATACTGGGCGGCATTGGTATCTTGGTACTCATCAATCATGATGTAGGCAAACTGATTTTGCCATTTTTTTCTAATTTCTGGTTGGCTAGCTAGCATTGCCACAGCCCGGCCAATTAAATCATCAAAGTCCATGGCGCCAGACTCATGGAGCATCTGTTCGTACGCCGGGAAAACTTTGGCGGCAACATGGCCGGCTGGGCTCGAAGCTACGGAGGCAAATTCAACAGGTGATACCATCTCATTTTTAGCACTGCTTATCATAGACGCCAGCATCCGCGCCGGGTAGGTTTTTTCGTCTACGGAGATTTTTCTAGAAGCCTGTTTAACGGCTGCCACCCTGTCGCCTTCGTCCCAAATGACAAAATTTCTGGGAATGCCTACCACCTCTCCATCCTGGCGCAAGATTCTCACGCAAATACTGTGAAAAGTGCCCATAAATGGCATAAACCCGCGATTTTCGGGATTATTACCGGTTAATTTGGCTACGCGTTCACGCATTTCTCCGGCCGCTTTATTGGTAAAAGTAACCGCCAAAATATTGAAGGGCGTAGCCTTTTTACCGGCCAGTAAATAGGCGATGCGATGAGTTAGGGTTTTAGTTTTGCCGCTGCCCGCGCCGGCCGCAATTAAAAGCGGCCCATCCACGGTTTTTACAGCCCGTTTCTGTTCCGGATTTAGGCCGTCAAAAAGAATGTTTTGCTCACCGCTCATCTAATAATTGTAACAGGCGAGTCCGATTACTGAGTTTTGGCGGTAGTGTCTAACGTCAAGTTTTCTAATATTTTTTTGATGTTATCACCGTTTTTTCCGGTAATGTCTTTAACTCTCATGACCGGCAGGTTGGTAATCTTGAGATTCCGAGTATAAATGTCCCCGGCCGTCGTTCCATCAACGGCTTTGGTACCAGTCTGCACAATGGTCGTATCGTTTACCTTTACGGCATCAGTCAGCGGGCCTTGGTCGCAGGTCGCGGTGCTGGGCGTGTCTGTTCCAGCTACCGTAGTGAAGTGAAGCATTTGTTTATAGAATTTAGCGTCGGCAGTGCCGGTACACCACTGTAAAAAGTCATAGTATAGGGCGGTGGTGCGGGCGGCTGGCAGATACTGGCCTGAGGTTACGGCAATTTGGATGTCTTTGTTGGTCGCGAAGTTTACTAAATAGGCATAGGTCACATCGGCCTTATTGGTACCGCCTCGTTTGGAGTAGCCCGTCTCGGGGGCAGACGTCGGCTCGCCCCAAACGCTGGGGTAAGGAATGTTTAAACCGGTACTTGCCAACTTATAGGCTGTAAAACCCTCTGGCAGTGAAGTTGAAGAGCTCGGGCTAGCAGTCTGGCTGGTGGGAGTTGCTGTTTTAGTAGCCACGGGCGTTTGGGTTTGACTATCTTGTTTAAATATGTGAAAGGGCAGGTTGATACCCTTGCCAATTAGTCCGGCATCGATTACCAGATAGCCCCCTGCTAACACAGCCAAAATTAGGACAATCAGCATCATGGTTTTTTTGCTGCCGCGGGGGTGATGGCTAATAGGCGCCGGTGTAACTGAAGGGTGGCTGGGCGGTGACCAATTATGCTGAGCTTCTTCTGTTTGATCAGGGCGGATAAACTGTTGGTCGCCCCCTGCCGCGCTGGCCGGCGAGGGCTCTGAGCCAACAGTCAGATTGTCTGATAGGCCTCCTATACCCCCATCAACAGGCGGTAAGGATTCGGTGCTATCAGATATCGAGGGAAAGGTGTGGGACATAGTGTGAGGTGTTTCGGGTTCGTTAGCTGCAGGAGCAAAAGGTTGGGGTGCTACTGAAGCCTTGGCGGGCTCACTGGCCCGGCCGGTTACCATTGGGTCGCTCATAATCGGGTGATGCCCCACTATAATTGGTTTACTTGTGGCACTGGGTACTGCTCTGTTTGGCTTGCTGACGTCAAATACTCTGTCGTCCATGTTTTAAACTTCCCCTTTCTCTCGCTGCCATTTATAGGCCGCGTCTACGATATTAGCGAAACTATAATAATTAAGACTTGCTCCACCTACTAAAAACCCATCTACGCCCGGCACATCCAAAAAACCATATACTACTTCTGGGGTTACGCTACCGCCATATAAAATACGAACTTCTTTTGAGGCTTTAGGGCCAAAAACATCCCGGACATAACCACGGATATAATCGATAACTTCCGCGATTTGGTCGGGCTTGGCAACATCTCCCGTCCCGATAGCCCACACCGGTTCGTAGGCTATAACCATCTGGCCAACCTCTCGGGCCGTCAAATTATTCAGCGCCGTCATTAACTGATCGTGCAGTACTTGCTTGGTCTCACCGTCTGAGCGTTCGCGTTTGGTTTCACCGACGCACAGTATAGGTGTAATTTCGTTACGAACACTGGCGGCGACCTTGTCGCGGATCATATCTAGCTCTTCTGAAAATATATGTCGGCGTTCGCTATGGCCAACGATTACGTAGTGCACTAGGTCTCTTAGCATCGTAAAGCTAACTTCGCCAGTAAAGGCTCCCTCGTCTCTAAAATAAGCGTTTTGGGCGGCTAGCCTGAATTTCCGGCGATCAATTTGGACGCTTAACGGTTGAAGAGTCAGCATACTAGGCGCCAGCACTACTTCCACATCGCGGCGAATCATCACACGCTCTTGTAAACGATGTACCAACAAACTAGCCTGACTGGCATTTAAGTGCATTTTCCAATTGCCCACTACTAGAATTTTTCGCATAACTTATTCGCTTGAGCTTATTGTACAAAAATACAGGCCAGCTTACTATAGCCGTCTCGGTTCCGGCATCTGGGTAGCGGGTTCAGATGCACTTTTGTCTAGTAGCGCTTCAACTCCTGGCAAAGTCTTTCCGCTCATCAAATCCAAGCTGGCCCCGCCGCCTGTAGAAACGTGACTGAAATCGCCTACCAATCCTTGAGTCTCCATGTAACTTACTGTATCACCGCCTCCAACCAGCGTGAAAGGCCCTTGGTGCCGACGGCTAGCGCCAATCATGGCGTCAACCACTATCCTGGTGCCGTGGGCAAACGGGTCATGAGCTCCGGCTATACCTTTGGTCTCGGTTACACCGCAAGTACCGTTCCAAATAACTGTCTTAGAATTTTTTACGGCCCCACCAATATAGGCGGCGCTTATCGGCCCGATGTCCAAAATCAGCTCATCCGGGGCAACGGTATAGGCAGGAACGGGCGGCATTTTAGGGTAAGCCTCGATGTCGGATAATGAGTGGCTAGCTAGATCCACCTCGCGGGTCAAAGCGGATCCGTCCAAAGCTTTAGATACCACCACGTCCACAGGCACTAAAAAGTTAAACTGGCGGCTGGCCTCCGTCTTACGGGCCGTTTCAAGAATGTCCCGGGTCGTATCCAGAACTTCGGGTTCATAAATACTTTTACCGATATTCACGCCCTCCGCCTTCAAAAAGTTGTTGGCCATCGCGCCAACCACCGCCACGCAATCGGCTATGGCAATTAATCGTCTTAGTATGTCAATTTTGTCACTAACTTTAGCGCCGCCCACAACCGCTACCAGTGGGTGCTCGGGCTGTTCCATCACCTTGGTTATGGTGTCTACTTCTTTCTGGAGAAGCAACCCGGCCACCGATGGCAGCAGTTTAGTGATCGCCTCTGTCGTAGCATGCGCTCGGTGCACCACTCCAAAACCATCCTGCACAAAAACTTTTGCGCCGGTAGCTACAACTATGGCTTTGGCGAATTCGGGGTTGTTCTTCTCTTCTTCCTTATGAAACCGGACATTTTCTAAAAGTAGGACACCGCCGGGGTTCAGCCGGTTTGAAGCTTGTTCGGCCAACTCGCCGATACAATCACCGGCAAAGGCCACATCTGCGCCAAGTAGCTTGGTAAGTCTTTTAGCCACCGGAGCCAGCGTACAGTCTTTATCGGCAGGACTTTTTGGCCTTCCCAGGTGAGAGATAATAACCAAACTAGCGCTCTCTTGGCTCAAAATATATTGGATGGTCAGCAGCGACTGCTTAATGCGGTAGTCATCTATAATAACCCCGTCTTTTATCGGAACATTATAATCGGCTCGCATCAGCACCCGCTTACCTTTTAAGTCAACATCACGTACGGTTTTTTTATTCAATTAACCCACCTCTTTTTCTGATAGTAAGTATGGCAAAAAGGTAATCTAAATACTAGCTGTTGAGGGTGCAAAAAGCCCGAACTTTATAGTTCGGGTAATCTCATGGTGACCCCAAGGAGAATCGAACTCCTATTGCCAGGATGAAAACCTGGTGTCCTAACCGTTAGACGATGGGGCCCCGTTATGGTCTTGCCATAATGAGTATTATGGATGAAGCCAATAACGGCATTATACTACCACATTTTCACACCATTGACATCTGTTTGCTACAAGGATTATCCTTGTAGCAAATGCCGCTTAGAAATGTCGTTAAAGAATTTGCTGCTGACAGTTATTACCATGTCTATAATCGTGGGGTCTATCATCAAAACGTTTTCATGACCGAGAAGGATTCTAGTTCGTTCTTGAATCTGTTCAAAATATACCTATCCGAGGAGCAGGTTCACGATATAAACAGACGGCCCGTGCCTCACTTGCGTGAAAATGTGGAACTACTTGCCTATTGTTTGATGCCCAACCACTTCCATCTATTGATATATAACAAAAAGAGTGAGGGCCTGACCAGTCTAATGCGTAGTGTCATGACGGCTTACAGTATTTACTTCAACAAGTCTCACAAACGCCGAGGAGTACTCTTTGAGTCGTCATATAAAGCCAGCTTAATCCAAAATGATGATTACCTATGGCACATCAGCCGGTATATTCATCTGAATCCGCAAGATATCGGGGAGGATTACAAGACTTATCGATACTCCAGCTACCCGTATTATATTGGCTTAAAACATGCCGAATGGATCAATCCTAAAAAAATTTTAGAGATGCATAATGATGAGTTGAGCAATTATGCTGACTTTGTGAAGGATTACAAAGCAATGCGAGCTGAGCGACAGCAACTAAAACACTTCCTCGCCGATAGCTAACGCGCTTATGCTACAAGGATAATCCTTGTAGCAAGTCCGTCGGTGGAGGGTTTGGGTACCAAAAAACCCCGCTTAGCCTCCACCTCTGAATAGCCAGCAAGGGTTTTTTGCTTTACCAAATTGTTTGTTTTGGAAGAGAGCGGTCAGTCACTACTACTCTGTTATCCTATGAGTTAGGCTAGCACAATTACTGCTTTAAAGCAAATGCTTATCCACACCGCGCCATTTACAGGCGTTTTCGTAATCTGATTGCAGACTACTTCCACCCCGAAATGGTACGGTGCAAGCACCCCGCATTAAAATTTAGCGGGCAAGAGAATATATACTAAACTAACTCGCTTTTTACAAACAGAGCATGGAACTGCACGAACACAACTAAACTCTTTTCACTTGGATGCAGCACTAGGCGCAGCTGAGGAACGCAAGTGAGCCGTATTAAATACGGTAAACGCGTACCAGAAGCTGCAACAAAGTGCTGCGCCAAGAGCATCAGCAGTACATTCGGCTTAGCCGGATGACAGGCTGATGTGGTTGAAAGATTTTAGTTAGTTACGGCGAAAACGGCGGCTAATGTAGTGACCAGCAGCACCAAAGGCGCTAGCACCAGCAAATACAGCAGCTACATCACCAGGACCAGTGTTAGGCAACTCAGTGGTCTTACCCTGAACTACCGGAATAACAGGTTTGGCGGGCAGAGTTACTGGGGGAGTAGGTGGAGTTACCGGAGGTGTAACTGGAGGTGTTGGGCAGTTAACTTTTTCCTTAAACTGCACAAATCGCTTCTCGTTGACAGATACACCAACATTACCGATGCTTACACCAGCTTGAGTGATACCGTCAGGCAAAGTCTTGATAAGATTGCCGTTGGCATCAAGTAGTTCGGTGCTTCCACTAACATAGTTCAAACCTTGAGCAGACGACAGATTAACAGTCGCTGTGTCGGAAGTGTTTGAAGGACTAGCATTAGAGGCCCGCATAGTTATGATGGACACGTTCTTGGTTGAAGCTGCGGTCTGGAAACCAGCTTGAACCGTGACGTTAGTCAGAACCTCGGTAGGACCGGGGTTGTGAATTCGAACTTTGTACTGCAAAACGTCACAGGCATCAGCTTTAGCTGGATCTATGAAGTCTACATTTTTGGTTATATTTTTAACGCGGTAAATATCACCGCCTTCGACAGAACTTTGAACGGTAGCCCGAACGGGGCTGGCAAAAGCAACAGCAGGTACTACGGAGAGCACTGCGGCCAACTTAAATAATCGTGACATATTATTGTCTCCTTTACTTGAGTAACTTAATTGAACTGCAAACTAGATAGTCATTTGTCTTTAAAATTGGTGAGTTGGTCGTCCCGCTTGCGCGGGACGACCTTGTGAATGGAGCGTGTTCATCGCGAGGAAAGGATCCCATAAAGGATCCGCCTCGAGCGCGAACGGCTCGACACTCTCACCGACTACTACTGATTCCTGATCCGTCCTAGAAC
>Ga0066639_10003222_pt1 | contig 14174 bp, 10 predicted proteins | sample CryGeyCG2114_010_2_FD_59504 | JGI IMG/M metagenome (GOLD analysis project Ga0066639, IMG submission 59504) | Groundwater microbial communities from aquifer - Crystal Geyser CG10_big_fil_rev_8/21/14_0.10 | ecosystem: Environmental > Aquatic > Deep subsurface > Groundwater | place: USA: Utah...
GCTCTTAAGATTGACATCCCAAACAGTTGTTCTGCGTTTTGTTGCTTCATTCATGTCAGCACAACGGTTAACTACTGCCTTAGTGCAAAATCCTTCAAATTGAGACTGAAGCTCTCCCAACACTTCTTGGCTAATGACTTCGCGGCCATCATACATGTTTGGAATAATTTTAATGGCAAGCTGCTTTTTAAATTCTCTTTCCATTTCTTCAATGGTGGACATCACAAGTGACATTCCATGAAATGAAAGTGGGTTAGTAGCGCAAACAATGTTGACCATATCTGAAGCTACAATCATCGAACAATTTAAAATTGAAGCCGCTGGATTTGTATCTGCAACCACCAAATCATACTGATCCTTTACACGATCAATTGCTTCACTTAATCGATATTCTCTTCTTGTTTTACTGTTAAGCGGAATTTCAATATTACAAAGTCCCAAGTTGGCAGACACTAAATCAAGTCCAGGTGCGGCATTCATAATCGCTTGTTCCATAGGTAGATCATTAATTAGAACATCGTAAATAGATGGTCTTTCATGCGCATCTAAAATATCTAAATTAACGGTCAAATGTCCTTGCCCATCCAAGTCGATAGCCAAAATCTTTAATCCATTCATCGCAGCTCTCATCACATACTGAGAGGTGAGTGTAGATTTTCCTGTTCCACCCTTTACGTTGTAAAACATTTGAACTTTATTTTTCGGAAGAGCTGGAATAAATCCGGTCGCCGCGGCGACCACATCAGCCCCAACTACATCTGGGTATATCGGCCCAGCAAGCTCTGCACCTTCTCCCATTTGAGCTTGTTCTATCTGGTCGCCGTGGCGACCGCCGAATTTTTCACGCATCATTAAAAAATAATTGCGCATGCTTTCCAGTGGAATCATTTTACGGTCAATGTTTCCAACACGTTTTTTAATTGTTTCTAAATGGCCTTGTTCTTCTAATAGATTAATTAAATTGCGGTCAATATTTGCAATATTTGCAAATTCAGCCGGCGTAAATACGATTTTTTTAAATGCTGACATAGACAGTCCCTCCTTGGTGTTTTGTCACTACAGTTAAAAAATTGTATTGAGAAGTAGCTAAGGTCGCAATAGCTAATGTCACTTGATTGACATTTTTTTCAAAAAATTGACGTCAAAATTTTGACTCAATTCAAAATCAATTGCTACATGTCTATATATAAAGCGATTAAACTTTGAAATACTCTTTATACCACTTTATAAAATTTTCTACGCCTGCTTCAGTTGAAACTTTGGGCTTAAAATTAAAATCTCTTTCAAATTCTGACATATCTGCAAATGTGGATTCAACGTCGCCTAACTGCAAAGGCATATAGTTTTTCTCTGCCGTTTTTCCCAAAAATTTTTCTATTAACTCAATATATCTCATTAAAGGAACAGGTCTTTCGCTTCCTAAGTTATACACACGATAAACCTTTGACACGTCTGCACCTTTTTCTATGACTCTCAACAAGCCTTCAACAATGTCAGAAATATAAGTAAAATCTCTTGTGTGATTACCGTTATTGTAAACATCAATCGGTCTTCCCTCTAATATGTTTTTGGTGAACTTAAAAAGCGCCATATCCGGCCGTCCCCATGGTCCATAGACAGTAAAAAATCTTAAACCGGTTGTGTGCATCTTAAAAATTGAACTATAACTATGCGCCATTAATTCGTTTGATTTTTTTGTAGCCGCATAAAGCGAAAGGGGATTTTCCGTTGAATCACTGACACTAAAAGGTGTTTTTTTGTTAGCACCATAAACAGAACTCGTAGATGCATAAACAAAATGAGATACACCCATTTGCTTAGCAGTTTCAATCATTACATAAAAACCATTTAAATTAGATTTAATATAACTCTCTGGATGATCAATTGAGTAACGAACACCCGCTTGAGCTGCCAAATGTAAAACAGAATTTGGCTTTTCTTGATTGAAAATTTCTTTGATTTTTTTTTCATCAGAAATATCTGCTAAATAGAATTGAAATTTTTGTTTTTCTTTGAGTTTTTTAAGTCGATTTTCTTTTAATGTAACATCATAATACGGATTTAAATTATCAATTCCAATAACATGATATCCATTTTCAATTAATTTTTCAGTGGTTGCAGCCCCAATAAAACCCGCACAACCTGTAAGTAATATTTTTTTCAATTTAAACCCTTCACTCAAATGATTTATTTTTTAAAGCCCAATCATACGTTTTTTTAAGTCCCTCTTTCAAAGAATATCTTGGACTCCATCCTAGTTTATTTATTTTTGTTGAATCTAAAATTTTTCTAGGTGTTCCATCAGGTTTGCTTAAATCTAGTTCAATTTCTCCCTTAAAACCAACAACCTCTTTCATTAAATGAGCTAACTCTAAAATCGTAACTTCTTGAGAGGACCCAACATTTATTGTTTCTGCATCAGAGTATTTATCCATAATTAAAAATAAAGCATCCGCCAAGTCTTCTACGTGTAAAAACTCTCTTTTAGGTGTTCCTGTTCCCCAAACAATAACTTTAGACAGATTACTTATTTTAGCTTCATGAAATCGCCTCATCATCCCGGGAATAACATGAGAATTAAGGGGATGAAAATTATCTCCAGGCCCATATAAATTTGTGGGCATTGCCGACACAAAATTTTTAGCGTATTGCCTTTTGTACATTTCACAAAGCTTAAGACCTGCTATTTTGGCTAAAGCATATCCTTCATTTGTGGGCTCAAGAGGGCCCGTAAGTAGAGAGCTCTCTTTAAGAGGTTGAGGGGCTAGTTTTGGATAAATACACGAACTACCTAAAAATAAAAGTTTTTCTACATAATTCTCGGCTGACGCTTGAATCACGTTGGTTGCCATCACTAAGTTTTGAAGTAAGAAATCTGCTTGGGCTGAATTATTTGCATAGATTCCACCTACTTTAGCCGCTGCCATGAATACATGTGTGATTTGTTCTTTTTTAAAAAAATTAAAAACTGCTTGTTGACTTAACAAATCAAGCTCATCACGTGTTCGCAAAACGAGGTTTGAGTACCCCGATTCTATCAACTTGCGAGTGATAGCCGAACCCACTAAACCACGATGACCTGCGATAAAAACCTTGGAACCCTTATCTAAACTCATAATTTATTTCATTATTATTAAGTGACATTAAAAAAATAAGCAAATATGTTCTTACTATATATAGAAGTAAATTTTGTCATAACAGCAACTATCGCAACCTTTTATGAAGTGATGTTTTTAATATGCCAGCTAATTCATTGAAGTTTTATCAAAAAAAATCGATAATTTACATCAGTTGCGCTTTCTACCTCTTACTTTTTTTCGGTGTTATATTTTACAATTCTAGCTTCCTGTATGACCAAGCCTTTTATTATTTATCTGCACTAGAAACCTCTAATTTTAATTTTTTTCCTGTGTATGGTCCTCAAATTTCGGGTCTTGAAAATGCGACTTTTACTCCCGGTGGGGGGTTGTTTTTACTTTATAGCATTCCACTTTTTTTTATAAAACATCCCTATAGTCTTGGCATTTTTATAGGGCTCATCTCTCTTGTTGGCATTTTATTTTTTTTTCAGACCTTAGAAAAACAAAATAGAGAAACAAAAAAAAATATAACAATAGTTTTTTTTCTTACTTGGATTTTTTGGCACAATCTATTTATAGAAGGCATTTGGAATGTAAACTGTTATTGGTTTTTAAGTTTGATCGCTTTTAGTTTAGTTATTAAAAGTACAAAAACAAAAAATAGATTCATACTTTTTTTAATAGGATTCCTTTTTTCACTTATTCTGCAAGTTCACCTCGGTGGCTTATGTTTAATTTTGTTTTTATCAATTTATTTTACTATTGAAAAAAAATACAAAATTAACTGCTTTGATTTTTTAATTTTTTTTATTGGTTTTATTTTTAGCTATTTTCCTTATTTGATATACGAGTTAAATCACGACTGGATAAATACAAAAAATTTAATGGGTGTTCACCATAGCGCCCTAAACCTAAAAAACTCACTAAAGGGGGGGATTGCCCCCCTAATATACACACTACAAATTGAAGATTTTAGTTCTTTTAAGGAAAGGTCTTTACCTACGATAATTGCTTATACAAATTTATTTTTAAGTATATTTATTTTTTTAAAAAATCCGCTCCACAAAGCGGTTCGATATTTATTGATAATTTCTACTATACTGTTTCTGTTTTTCTTGCTTACAAAAAGAGCGTACTATCATCACTATGTAATGAGTGTTATTCCATTAATAATTTATTTTTTTTCGACTCTATTTTTTGATGGTTTTCATAAATTTAAAAAATTTTTTTCGTTCGTGATATTATTTTATTTTAGTGCAAACATTTACTTGTCCGTTGATCGTTACGTCATAAGAACGTCTCCACATAGCTTTTCAAGCTGGTATGAGAGTGCGTCCACAGAGCTAGTGGTTACTCCAGGTGATCACAATCAACTTATGAATTATATTGCGAGCGTGACTCGCTATAAAAAAACACCAAAAATTTTAATTAAAGAATCAAATAGCTCATGCCAAATCACACTTGGAACACCACACTTAAAAAACGAATACCCTCTCTCACTTGGTACATTTTACAGATGTGTCAAAAACTAGCCTTTTAATAATATTACATTGTAATGGGATGAGGTTTTGCATTAAGGTAATATGACTATAAAAAATATGCTAAGGCAATTTATTGTGAACAAAAAACTAGAAAATTTATTTTTATATTCCTTGGTGATTTTCTCTGTTTTTATACATATTTACTTTAGCATTCAGGGATGGTCAAATGCTGTTGGCGGAATACGCGAATCTCAAACTGCCTTAACAGCTTATTTTTTAAAACAAGGGGGCGCTTTTTTTAAATACGAAACGCCTATATTTGGTCCTCCCTGGTCTTGGCCAATGGAGCTTCCTATTTATCAAGCATGTGTTTCGTATTTTTCATCCTTTTTTGAAATAAGTATTGATTCGTCCTGTCGTTTTATTTCACTATTGTCTTTTTTTTTGATCATAATACCTACTTTTAAAATTCTAGATTTTTTTGAATATGACGATAAATTTAAAAAAATTTTTCTTATCTTATTCAGCATCAGTCCAATTTACATTTACCAATCACGTAACTCTCTCATTGAGGTTTTTGCTCTTTTACTTAGCGTAAGCTTTATCGCCTTTGCGCTAACCCATATAAAATATAATAAAAAAAATGATTTAATTTTTGCTGCTATTTTTGCCACACTTGCAGGATTACAAAAAATTACTACTTTTATCCCAGCCGCATTTTTATTTCTAATTATAGATTTGTCACTCGTATTTAAAAGCAAAACAAAAGAGCATGCATATCGGTTTTTTTCTCACTTCTTTACCTTTATTTTTGTCCCATTACTTATTGTGCAAATATGGGTACAATATTCTGATCTTATTAAAATTCAGAACCCCATAAGCTTTGAGTATTTATCTTCCAATTTGAAAGAATTTAACTTCAGAACAGGAAAATGGCTCAGTAGTTTAACTCTTTCTTTTTGGAAAGATACTTTATTTCGGACGGCAATCCACGACATCCTAGGACATCGTTTTGTTTTTTTAATTTCAATATTTTTTGCATTTCTTTGTAAATCTAAGCGTTATATGTTTTTTTTATTAACCTTTTTATCAGCCCCTATTATTTTTACAAATCTTTACGTTACACATCGCTATTATCTGGTGGCGATTGGATTTTATCTTATTTTGGGAACAACGATTATTTTTGCAAAAGCTCTCAGTTTTAAAAAAATAAGACCGCTTTTGTATTTGTTTTTAGTTTATGTCATTTTTATCAATATAAAAGAATACAACCACTATTATCATCCACTTCAAGTACAAAAAAATATTGCTCTTGAGCATTTTGCAAAAAAAATAAACGAGAACACCACGACATCAGAGGTTATTATCATCTCAGGCGTGGGTCACGACCCAACTATTCCATATCTTGCAAAAAGGCGTTCGATTCTATTTAATGGGTATGATTTAGAGCGTTTTGAAAAAACAAAAGATCTCCTTATTAATAACGATCCTTTGCTTAGGATAGGGGGGTTGATTTTGTGCCAAGAACAAAATGAATTTAATTATTTGCATTATAAGAAAATCAAAAATATTTTAAATGCAACAACTGTTTTTTTTATGAGCAACTTTGAAAATCAACCTCAAAGTAATCAATGCGGTTTTTATAAAATTTAAACTCAATGTTTAAGAAATTCGAAGTTTAATTTTGAATAGACCAATCATGGACATCTTAAGTAGCATGAGACCATGTCTAAATCGTAATATGTTTGTTTCTCCATATATTCTAGCTTTATAATGAATCGGATAGTCGATACAGCCAAGACATAAAACCGAAGCTGGAAAAATCAGCTCAAAATCTCCGAAAGGATCAAAATCACCAAAATCGCATCTCCACTTTATAAAGCGATCATAATCACTGCGACTCAAAAGTTTTGTACCACAAAGCGAATCTCCAATCGGCACATCCAAGATATATCTTAGAAATTTTGCAAAAAAGATATTCCCCAAACGGTTCAAAAATCTCATTGCATTTTTCTCTTGTTGATAGAGCAATCGATTACCATTCACAAAATCTCCATCACCTGAGCAATATATATCGTAAAAATTTTTTAATGTTTCTGGCGGTGTAGTTAAGTCTGCGTCCAAAATAGTAATTAAATCAGAAGTCGCCTCTGAAAACCCGAGCCTGACGGCATCTACCTTTCCGGTGCCTTTTTGTTGAAATGCTTTTATTTTAAATTTATTTTGATACTTATTTTGCACTCTTAAGATTTCATCCCAGGTCGCGTCTGTTGAATGCCCCTCGACATATATAATTTCTATTTGCGCATCACCAAAACTTGGTAGCGTAGTAATTGCAGATTCAATATTTCCAAATTCATTTCTCGCGGGTACAACAATAGACAACGAGGGTTGTACCGATGGGACTTTCGGTCGCAATACCACTAAGGTAACATATGACAAATTTTTTAATCCTGGGATCACAGACAAAATTGCGTTTAAAATTCCACCCAAACCAAAGAGAGAAAATGGGAAAAAACAAAGATTTTTAAGTTTTACGATATTATATTGAGAAATCGTTGTTAGATTTTTTAAATCATTTAAAGTAATAAAATTTTTTGGAATAGGAGCTTTCCTCAAACCTATCCAATTTGCAAATTTGTAAATCCACGCAAAATAAGGATTATATAAAACAACTGCAATTCTAGATTGTCGATTCAAATTATTTTTTAGTTTTTTTAAATATCCAAAAATATCTATGCTGTAATTCAAAGATCCATTCAGTAATACAAGCACTCTATTGGATTTTGTAAAAACTTGCTCGCTATCAATTACAGGTACTATTTTTTTAGATTCACATTGTATGTTTTCAAAAATTTTCTTATCGTCATGTTGCGTTAGCTCCGTTTGAACTACATGATCATAATATTTTGAAAAAGTTGAAATTTCATTCGCTATAATTCTATTAAAATAGTTTTTAAAAAGCATTTTATTTTATTACATTTTCTGATAGGTTTTATCAAGAATAAATAATGCTTCCAATTAAACCTCAATTAAAAAAAGTCTACTCTTACTGCACCATCATTTTAGGTTCACTATATGTACTTTTATTTACGCTACTCCTCCGTATGCCTAAATTCACAGCTCTTTCTGAAGATGGTGAAATTAGAAACATATACACCGTGTTTTCGGCCACGCGTCTGCGCGATATGACTGGAAGCTTAAATTATCAAATGCAACCCATTTTAGATTTTTTGTTGCGCAAAGTATTTTGGTTGTTTCTATTTGGACATGAAGAACTATATGCTAGAGGAACAAGCCTTATCTATGGACTCTTAACAACTGCTTTTGTTTACTTCTCTACGTATTACTGGTTATCAACTCAGAAAAAATTTCAAAAATTTGAGGTGTTTTTAATAGCTGCTGGCTTAGGCCTTTGGGTGTCCAATATACCTACCTTAATAAAATATTCTGTATACGCTAGATCATATAGCCTAGTTGGACTCATTTCTTTTATCTGGTTTTATAGAGTTCTTTTTATGCAAGACACTCGAAGTAAGTTTTATAAGGCAATTAGCCTTGCATTTGCAAATGCTCATTTTTTTGTTTTTCCACTTCTTGCAACTAGCACGTTAAAAAATTGCATTGAAAATTATAAAAAAAACCAACTGGCCTCTATTTTTAAAGAACTTGCTTTTTTTGCTTTTTGCATTCTATTTACTGTTCTTTTAAACCTACCCGCGTTTCAAGTTCTTCTTAATGGAACACCATCACCAAACCATGCTGGCTTTTTTTCAAGTGTAGGGCAGGGCTTATTACACTTATTGGAGCTTTTTAAAAGCTTAAATTTTTCAACTACCATTTTTTTTATCCTTTTTGTTCTTTTTTTCTCAGAAAAATCAAAGCTACGCTCTTTGAGTTTTTATATCGCTATAGGAATTTTACCTTTTTTTATTTATGCAAAAAGTAAATCTACATACAGCATGGGAGACAGACACTTCACTCCATTTATGGGAATAGGACAAGCAATCTTAATTTTTTCATACTGTGGACTTAAAACTTTAATTACAAATAAAACTACCTTAAAAGAAAAACTAATAACTCTGATTTTATCTGTTTTATTTATTTTTACCTGTGGAGGATTTCATGCAGTAACCACTATAATTTCCAAAACAAATCAACTCAAAATGCCTCCAAGAAATTTCACTCAATATTACAAAATTTATGATGAAATTAAACGTGAGCAAGTACCTGTTTTTATCATTCACAATTATTGCTTTGCCCCTGAAATTCCAAATTTATATATGCGATATATTGAACCCCCCTATATGCATGGATATGATGTAGCTGACTTAATGGGTTGTGACGGAATTTCACCCAAGCAACTTTTTACACGCATGGAGCTCTTTATAAAAAACAACCCAAAAGGAATTTTTGTTTTCGACAATAGTCAGTATAAATGCCCTAAAGACAAAGCTCCATATGCAACTCCTAAAAATGGTTTTTTGAAAAGATTAGAAGGAACAAACTTTTGCGAATGGAAATATCATCAAGCTAAAAGAGCAAAAGATGTAATTGATGTTGCGGAAAAATTAAATTTTGAAATGAATCCAGAGTTGAAAACCTTATAAAATAAATTTTAGTTATTATTTACATAACGTCTACAACTGTAATTAAAAGTGTATGTAAAAAAATTCTTCCCTATTTTTTAATTCTCAATATAATCTTTTAAAAAAGTTTTCCAAAGTGGGGTTTGAGCAATATACGAATTTTCATTGGCAGTTATAAGTCCTCTTTTAATAAAGTTTTCTTTTATATCAGCATTCGATAAAATTTTTTCCGAATAAAATGCAAGTTCTTCTGCTTGATTGACATCAACCATATAGCCATTCAATCCGTGTTGTACCAAATCGATTGCCTGACCCACTCTAGTGGTAACAAGTGGAACACCCGCAGCCATTGATTCTAATATTGCTTTTGGACCTCCCTCTTGTCTAGATGCAACAATATATAAATCTAATGCTCGAAAATATTTGCCGATTTCAAAGTAAGTATCTAAATAATGATGAACGTACGGCACTCCAATTTTTTCGAGTCCTTTTTTAACAAAACCTCTTGCTGGACCTGTTAGCAACACAAAAAGACCTGGGATTTTATCCTTTAGAATTTCAATCGTCTTTAAAAATACATCTGGCCCCTTAATCAACTTAGGCTCCAATCCCTCGCCCCAGCCATTACCATCTTTCTGAAAAGAACCGATAACTACAGCTGATTGAGGAATTTTTAATTGTGTCCTAATTTCATTTTTTGAAACATCTCGATGCTGAGCAAGGAGCACAGGATCAATACCAATAGGTATTTTAAAAACCTTACTTCTGTCTATGCCACTTGATAAAATGACGTCCATCATTTCTTGATGTGAAACACGAATGCGATCTATAACATTATGATTTTTTTTTAGGTTCTCAAAAATTTCAGTGAAACCGGGTTCCGTTCCGGGTCTTCCATGAAAATAATCTAAAGATTTTCTGAACTGACTGCTAAAAAATTTATTCTGACGTAAAACAAACTGATCTGTAAAATGAACGCACTGTTTTGTGTTTGAAGTAATTTTTCCAATACGGTTTTTAATTTTTAAATCGGAAAAAATTTTACCAAGTTCCTGTTTTTCATAGTCAAGTACCCAACCCGCATCATCAGAGTCAAAATAAACAATCGAGAATTTTTTACTAAGCTGTGCTTCAATGGTATTTTTTAGTGTTCTTACTTTAGCTAAAAAGTTCATGGTTTTTTTGAAGATAAAATCATATTCTGAATGACATCATTAAAACTATATTGCGCCTTCCAACCAAGTTTTTTTAGTGCTTTAGCCGGATCGGCTGCATTTTCAATTATATCTGTGGGCCTATAAAGTTTTTTATCAATTTCTAAATAATTTTTATAATTTAAATCCAGAAACTCAAATGCAACCCGAACGAATTCCTCCAAGGAATGGGTTTCTCCTGTTGCTACCACATAATCTTCTGGTTTATCTTTTTGAAGCATAAGGTGCATGACTTTTACATACTCCGGAGCCCACCCCCAATCTCTTCTGATATGCACATTACCTAAAACAAGTTTTTGTTTTTTTTTATTTTTAATATCTAAAGCAGATTTAATTATTTTTTGAGTAACAAAACGTTCAGGTCTAAGCGGTGATTCGTGATTAAACAAAATACCTGAACACGCAAAAATTCCGTAAGAGTCTCTATAATTACTGACGCTCCAATAGGCTGCCGATTTCGCTATCGCGTAAGGACTTTGGGGGTTAAAGGGTGTAGATTCATTTACCCTAACACCTAATGTATTTCCAAAACACTCACTCGAACACGCATTATATAGTTTTACATTTAAATTCAAAAATCGTATCGCTTCTAATAAATAAATCGTACCCGTAGCAATGCTCTCAAATGTTTCCACAGGCTGCTCAAACGACAACCCAACCGAACTTTGTCCGGCCAAATGATAAATTTCATCTGGATTAACTTTTTTTATCAATCCAAGAATACTTGCAAAGTCTTTGAGCGAAACAGATTCAAATTCAATTTCAGAATAAATCCCTAAAGATTTCAGGTTTTGAAATGAAACATTTTGCGCGTCTCTCGAGGTTCCAACGACACGATAATTATTTTCTATTAAATGTTGTGCTAAATAAGTTCCATCTTGTCCGGAAATTCCTGTTATAAGGGCTGTCTTTTTCATAATAGATTATATCTGTTGTATTATATTTTTAAGTTTTTTACTAAAAATATCTAAAGAATATCGCTCCTCTACGAGTTTTCTACCATTTTCAGACAACTGCTGAGTTAAACGATCATCACTTAAAACTCTTTTAATTTCACTCACCCATGAATCTAAAGTGTGATTTTTTATGAAAACGATTTCTTTATTGTGTGCAAAAGCTGACTTTTCCCAAAATCCCTCATATTCGGAGATTAAAACGGGTGCACCGCACGACAATGCCTGAAGAGTTACACTTTGACCCGAAGGTTGTATCGTTTCTTTAATTGGCAAGATAACAACACCACATGTCCGATAAAGCTCGCGCAAATCTTCATCACTCAAGGTAGACTTATTCCAGGTTCCAGAAGTTAATTTTACATTTTGTGGTAAATTTTCAAAAGAAACTTTTGAACTAACAATAATAAAGTCGAACTCGAACAACACCCTAGCCAAATCCATAACAAAACTAAAATCACGGTTTGGATCATTTCCTACAAATAAAATTGAACGATTACGTTTTTTTTTTTTTTCTGGACGCCAAAAGCCCGTATCAACACCAAAAGGAATAAAAAATATTTTATCTTTTAGTTTCGGCATTTCTTTTTTTAAAAACTCTGCCTCTGCCTCACCTAATAAACAAATTCCATCGGCATACGTTAGTATAGAATAACAAAATCTTTTTACAGCCCCATACAATAGTCTTTTTTGTTTTTTAAATAACCACAAACGACTACTTAAACCCATACCAAAAAAAATAAGTTTACTATTTAACCATTTTCTTTTTTTGTAATAACTTAAAGCCAGTCCAACAGAATCCGGTATACCAATAGTAACGTTGTTTTTATTTAAATTAGAAATCAACCCGAAGCACTGAGGAACAGCAAATGCAATATTTACATATTTTGCAAATATGTAAGAAATAATACTTAGATAAAAATTTTTAAAAAACGGCGGTCTAACGCTAATAGCATCCTGTTCAAAAAAACTAGTTTGAAATCCCAGTTCCTCAAATTCTGTTAAACCATAAAAAAACTCTTTCGGAACTTGATCTCCTTTTTTATATTTTAAAAATCGATCTTTCCGACCTCGAGTATAAACAAAAGTAATTTTTTTCATTTACTCATGCAAAAGAGCTGATTTCACACTCGATTCCCAATTTGGAATTTGAGTTTTCCTTGAGGATTTTGGTTGAGCATTAATTTTTTCATCTTCATAAACAGAATCATTAGGCAAGTCTGTAGTAGAAATTTCTTCAAATATTGCTCCATGAAGCGTATGAAATTTGTGCCACTTCTTAGGCTCAATAAGAAGAGTGTCTCCTGGCTGTAATGAGTATTGCTTACCATCAATTTCGACTTCTAAATCTCCATAAAGAAGCTGAAAAGTTTCTTCTTTATTTTTATGAAAATGATAGGGGTGTTTTTGACGAGGGAGCTGAATAACTAGCTTTTTACAGTAGGCGCGATTAATAATACCAATTAAAACAGCACCAAACTCACGAAAAGCCTCTAATCCATAATGATGGGAAATTTCAATTGAACTTTCCTTACCCATTCTAATTCGCGCTTGATTGAGCATACCCTGAACCTGAAGAAGAATTTGATAAATTTGTGTCTCTTTAGAAACATAAAAAGAAGCTAATTGTTCGTTAATAGGAGTGCCTTCTCCATAATCATTATCTGCAATCATGCCTTTATGCCAATTTCCACTAAATAACTGCCCCTCTTGAATTGGCATTGCAAAAAACACATCTTCACGCTTTATTTCTTGTCCTTTTTTTATTGGTTTTTTTGAATAAACACCTCTCATTAAAGTTTTTAAAGACTCAAGCTCCTCCGGAAAAGCCGGGGCTCGATGCTCGCCCCCACAACTTTCAATTGTCTCTAAGTATGCTTTTATCCACTTTTCAATTTGCTCTGGGGCAGAAGAGTAGGCGTTCATTTTATATTTAGGTGAGGGGATATCCACGTGCCTTTCAAAAAGTTTTGCGCCCTTTGCCACTGCCACTCGAACAGCATCAAAATAGTTTGGATCCTCATGCGTAGAAAAACCAATAGGTACTTCTGGATAACGAAGTCGCAAGTTTTCAATCTGACTTAAACGTAATTTTTCTGGCGGCGTTGGATAAATTGCCACACAATGCATAAGTGCAAAATCACATCTACGATACTGAAAAAAACTAACCAATCGGTCGATCTGACTCTGCGAAAGCCCTGCCGTAGAAATAACCAAAGGCTTTCCTGTTTCGGCCACTTTTTCTAGTAGTGGCCAATCTCCCGCAGAACAGCTTCCAATTTTAATAATGTCAAGATCAAGCTCTAAAATTTTTGGAACAGATTCTTCGTCAAAAGGAGTACACATCGTTACCATTCCTTGAGTCAAGACAGCATCTCGCAAGATTTTATATTGCTCCAAATCCAACTTCGTTCCAACAAATCTAGGGATATGCTTAACATCAGTACGCGTGTGATAATCAGGATGAATAAAGCTTTCTAATTGTCTAAATTGAAACTTAATCGCACAACGTACGCCTAGTTTTTTTGCTAATTCACCATATGTATTTATTATTTTTAAACCATGTTCAAGATCACCTTGATGATTATTGGCCATCTCTAAAATAAAAAGTTGGTTAAAATTAAAACTATTTTTCATTTCTTACACTCCAAAAGCACTAATTGCTGCTTTATTAAAACCTTTTTCATAATTAATTTTTACCGTCCGCTTTAATTCGTCCGAAATAAAGGTGGCACAGATCACCATCATCGTCTCTAAGCCTCGCTCTAACGAAATTGGGCTATCCTCAGGCTTTATTGTTCCGCCGAGTAATTCTCCGATGTGAATAATTTCACCTTTAAAATCATCTGATCTGGTT
>Ga0066639_10003223_pt1 | contig 14170 bp, 15 predicted proteins | sample CryGeyCG2114_010_2_FD_59504 | JGI IMG/M metagenome (GOLD analysis project Ga0066639, IMG submission 59504) | Groundwater microbial communities from aquifer - Crystal Geyser CG10_big_fil_rev_8/21/14_0.10 | ecosystem: Environmental > Aquatic > Deep subsurface > Groundwater | place: USA: Utah...
GGGATGTCTGAGCGGCCGAAAGAGCACGCTTGGAAAGCGTGTGTGCATGAAAATGTACCGAGGGTTCGAATCCCTCTCCCTCCGTCATTGCAACCAGTTCGAACCTTTATGAATCTTTGATTTTCGCCTATATTAGGATAGGATGTGAAAGAATCCGCACTCAGAGCTCCTTCTGCTTCGGCTGTAGGAGAATGTCGGATCTCAGTTGTAGTCTGATCCTTAACTTATTGATTTTAAATTAGTTTTATTATAACGGTTTAGGGCCCAAAATAGTTAAAATAAAGGATTTTCGTTAAATTTTAACGGTTTTGGTTGTTGAAATCGTTAAAAAGTATATAATATATTTTCAATATAGTTGATGGGAATATGGTGAAAATCTCAGGTGTATACAAAAAAATTGATGGTCTTCGTTCGAGATATTATAAGGCTGCTTTTGATAAAGAACACTTACTGAAAATTATTGCTGAATCAGAAATTTCAGAGCATGTCTATAATTCGAATGCTATTGAAAATAGTACCTTAACTTTAGAAGAGACAGATAGAATTTTACATCAAATTGATTGCGACAGATTTATTTCTATAAGGGAAATGTTTGAGGCAAAAAATTTAGCGAGAGTTATTTCTTATATAGAAAAAAAAGCTAAAGAAGAGGAATTGAATCTTGATGCAATACTTTTTTTACATAAAATGCTCCTTTCAAACATTGATGATGATATATCGGGAAGGTTTAGAAAAGAAAATGAGTTTGTACGTGTAGGAAGTCATATAGCTCCAAATCCTAAAGAAGTAATTGAACGGCTTAAAGAAATGCTTATCGAATATAATTCAACTCCCTCTTTAAATATCATAAAGCGGATAGCTAAATTGCACCTTGTTTTTGAATATATCCATCCTTTTTGTGATGGAAATGGTCGCATTGGTAGAGTAATTATAAATTACTTACTTATTCGAGAGGGGTATGTCCCCATTAATATAAAGTTCATTGATAGAAAAGATTACTATCAAGCTTTTAGAGAATATGATTGGGATAATAAGACAACTATTATGGAAAAAATCGTTGGTAGAGCCCTTACTAACAGTTACCATAAAAGGTTATCATATTTGGAAGGTGGTAAAATTGTTTCACTTTCAGATTATGCAAAAGACAGAAAGCTTTCTTATCCTAATTTAATTAATAAGGCTAAAAGACAAACAATAGAAGCTTTTTTAGAAAAAGGAGAGTGGAAAATTGCTCTTTTATGAATCATTTACTGAGAATAAATATGAAACAAGTAAAATTCAAAAATTCAGAAGTTGCTGCCATATTTGCTTCTTATCCTAAAAAATTTAGAGATAAATTGATGTTTTTACGCCAACTAATCTTCGATACCGCTGCAAAGACTAAAGAAATCGGAGAAGTTGAGGAAACTATAAAATGGGGCGAACCAAGTTATCTTACAAAAAATGGGAGCACGATTAGGATCAACTGGAAAGAGAAACTTAAAGAACAGTATGCAATTTATTTTAAATGCACTTCACTTTTGGTGCCTACTTTTAAGAAATTATATCCCACAGAATTTAAGTATGAAGATAACAGGGCTATACTTTTTAATCTAAATGATAACATCCCAATAGAAAAACTATGTCACTGTATTAAAATGGCATTAACATATCACCTAATTAAAAATAAGTTGAAAGAGGGTGATATATATTGAGTTTGAAACAATTATAAAAATAAGCAATTCATAGCAAAAACTGCTTTGTATTTTTTGGAATCATTTGTGTTGAAAAAAGATATTTTCTAAAAGCTAAATTTTTCACTTGAAGATGCTTTAGGATGTTAGCTAAGGTGTTTTGATTTTTTAGAGTTTTAAGCTAGAGGTAAAAATGGAAGTCTCAAGACCAAACCCACCAAACCCAATAATAGAAGAAGATATAGAGGAAGAAGTAGCTGGCTGTTGTTGCAATCGCTTAGTTAGTCGTTTGGAAAATCCTGTTGATTGTTTGGTTTGTATTGTAGAAACAATTGTGGAATGTTGGAATAGGTCTCTTGGATTTTATTTAGGCAGTGTATTTAGGAGCAATAATTGGGAAGAAAACTAGCCTGTCATTTTAGCTTATTACTCTGATTTTTTTCTTTATCCTAAAATAAAAGTTTCAATTGAAAACATCTAAGTAAGCTAGTTAAACTAGCTCAGTTTTTTTTTAATTTTAAACAAAGAGGTATGAAATGTCACACCAAGTAACATTATATCCAGGAAATTTAACAGATTGGGTTATGGAAACAGGGGATGATTCTAATGATGAGACTCTTCAACTAATTAACGGACACTTTCAAGAGCGCCCAGTTGAAGAAGCAACACCGGAAGACGTTTGTTGTGATCGTTTATTTAGTTGTTTAGCTCCATTAGAGAGGTTAAGCGACGTTGTAGGAGCTGTAGTCAGCTGTTGGACTAGATGTATGGGATATTATACAGGTGCAGGTAGCAATTGAAAGATATATTCGTGAGGGATAGTCATCTAATTTTCTAAAATTGGATTTTATTTATTCAGTATATCCGAGATCAATAATGGGGAAGAAGACTAGCTTATCATTTGATCTTATTTAACTCTGGTTTTTTCTTTATTCTAAAATAGAAGGTTTTAGTTGAACTTATTTAAGAATGTTAACTAAACTATGCCAGTTTTTTGATTTTAAAATAAAGAAGGTGTAAAAATGTTAGCCATGAATCCAAATGCATCCGCCCGTGACGGCCAAGCTACTTTATCACCAAATTAAGGTTAATCTAGGACCTCTCAGTTCTCATAAAGGAACTAGCGTTTCAGCAGGTTCTGGCAGTTTGGCTACCAAAAGAACTCAAGGTGTTGCTATGGGGGCGTTTTCTTCAGAAGAAAGACATGCTATTAGCCTAGGAGATAATGGATTTAAAAGTGAAGCTACGAATACTGTTAAATTAGGAGAAACAGAGATTAGTACGGGAGAAAATATTCAGTGTTGTACAGATGAACATTGTTGTTCTTATGGCATTACTTGTTGCGGAAGTGAATGCGGGGTTAGCTCTGACTGTTGTTTTGAAGCTATTAAATTAGGAGTTGGGATGATTGCCGATGGCATCACTTCAGTTTTTAACTCTTTCTGCCAAGATGAATAAGTTATTTCTTTTCGATCGATGCTACTGCATCGATCTCTTTTTTTGAATTTTTTTAGATCATCACAAATCTTAACGCAACTAATTAAGCAGAACTTAGAAAAAGCTAAAGTTTTTATAATTTATAACTGAACTTATTTAAAGGTGTTAGCTAACTTGTTTCGGTTTTTTTAAAGTCTTAAATAAGAGGTATAAAAAAGGTAAAACGTGTAGGTGGAAATCCAGTAGAAAGCACAACACCAAATATAGAAGAAGAAATAGCTCCAAGAATAGATGATATTGTAATGGGACTTGCAGAAGGCAACTGGGGGATTAGGAATGGTGAATTAATTCAAATTCCAAATGAAGAAGAAATACAGAGGAAGTCTGTTGCAATCATTTTGTTAACTGTTTAGATAAATCTTTGGGTAAATTGGCAAGTGTTGCATCTGGTTGCTGGTCTAGATGTATTAAATTATTTGCAAGTGGCAATAGCAATCAAAAAGAAGGCTAGTTCTTAAATTCTAGCTTTTTCAAAAAGCTCCATTTTTTAAATAAACATAAATCAAAGCTTGCTCTATAGATAAATTATAGACAGTTTTTTAAGATGTTTTATGGAGCTTATTTTTCTTGGGACGAAAGGAAATATTGAAGAGTCTAGCAAAAAACATAAGATGCATACGTCTTTATTGGTTAAATATCATAAGACTAGGCTTTTGGTGGACTGCGGACTTTCCTGGTTAAATAAGTTTGAGAGATATAAGCCGAGTCATATTCTTTTGACTCATGCACACCCAGACCATGCATTTGGTTTAAAAGAGGGAAGCCCATGCAAAGTATGGGCTACAAAAACTACCTGGGACTTAATCAATAATTTTTCAATTGAATTAGCTTTTAAAAACTTAATAAAAATAGAGAAGAAAATCAAAATAGGATCTATTTTTGTTGAAGCTTTTTCTCTTTTACATTCAGTTAATGCACCGGCTGTTGGCTATAAAATACAGTGTGGTAAATTCAAGTTTTTTTATGCGCCAGATGTAGCTTGGATTAAAAAAAGGAAAAAAGCTTTAGCGGGAATTCAATTTTATATTGGAGATGGAGCTACCCTTAAAAGAAGTATGATCAGAAAAAATAAAGTGACAGGCGAGATTTTCGGTCATGCTAGTGTTTTTCAGCAGTTGGGATGGTGTGTGCGTGAGAATGTTTTTGAAATGATTGTCACGCACTGTGGTTCTCAGATCGTCAAGAATGAAAAAAAAGCCAAAGACATGATTAAGCTATGGTCTAAAGACAAGGGCATTAAAGCTAAAATTGCCTATGACAGTTATAAAATTGTCTTATAAAGCTAGCTGATTAAACCTCTCGAGAATAGGAGTAACAACCTTTATAACAGCATTATTTAGCTTTCCATTCTTATTAAGAAAGTTATATCTTTTAAGGATTTCTTCCGAGGCTGTGATTTCAAACTGATTTAGATGGATTGAATCGTCTAAAATTCTTTTAATTAAATATTTTATGGCATAAGGAGCTTCTTGTTCTACAGAAGATAATTTATATTGAAAAAAAGCTTGAGATCTTTCTGATCTGTCTAGTGTTATTTCATGCATAATTTCACCTCATGATTTAGATGTTGTTCTAGCGACCTTATATCAAGTAATTTTTTTAAGAAATGGTTTTTTAAATTTGTAGAAATTTGCCTTAAAAAAAAGTAACCTTTACTGGAAAGAGCTGTTAAAACATACAAAGATGAAAGAAGAAATAATTTTAGATTTTCTATCAAGTCACAACCAAACAGAATTATTAGATCAACTAAATAAACTGTCAGAAAAAAGTAAAAAGCTACTTTTAAAGGATGTTGGTAAATATTTAGAACTATATCAAGGAAGCTTTCAAAAAGAAGAAACCTCTGCTTTAAATCCATTAAAAGAATGTATGAGATCTGATCTTAAAGAACATAATTTAAGGGGATTTGACAGTCTGAAAAAACAAGAAGTCGGCTGCATGGTGTTTGCAGCAGGGGAAGGCTCTCGCTTTGGAATCAATAAAGCAAAAGGTCTTTTTTGTATTGATGGAGAAAACACTCTTATTTCGAACCTTTGTCAGTGGATTTTAGCATATGAACTGGCTTTTGATATAAAAATTCCCTTGTTATTTCTGGTGTCTTCTAAAAATAAGAAGCAGATTATAGAACACTTTGGAAAAAATAATTTTTTTGGATTAGACAAAGAGGATGTTATTTTTATTGAGCAAACAAATCATCCACTGCTAAATGAAAGGCATCAATGGTTTTTAAATCATGAAAATAAAATTGCCAGTGCCCCAAATGGCAATGGAGATTTTTTAGAGGCTCTTCAAAGAAGTGGTTCTTTAGAGATGTTAAAAAAACGAAATATTAAATATTTACAAGTGCTATTTATTGATAATCCATTAATAGATCCTTTGGATCCTAATTTATTAGGATTTTTGATAGAAAAGAAGTTAGATGCAGCTTTGCATGTCTTTGAAAGAGATGATGTAAACGAAAAAGTCGGACTTATTTGTGAAGATACCGGCAAGCACTTTGTGGTAGATTATATGCAGATAGGTCATGATACTTTTATTGAGACTGAAAATAACAGGCCAATGTTCCCTTACGCTAACTCAGGACATTTTTGTGTAAGTATTGATGCTTTAATTTCTCTAATAAATAAAAAAATTGATCTACCTTATCATTGGGTATGGAAAAAAGTAGATGGTGAGATATCTGCTTGGAAAGCTGAAAAATTTGCTTTAGATGTTTTCCCTTATTTAAACTGCAGCTCTCTTAGTTATGAAAAAAATAAAACATTCGCCCCTTTAAAAAGTGTTCAAGATGTTGAAAATGTAAGAAATTTATTAGCGAAGAGAAATTCTGAAATTTACCAAGAGGCTTACAGATCTAAGTTAAATGATGGAGCTACTTTAAATGTAAAAGACATTGTTAGATATATAGCTAAAAAGAACTTAAAATCTAGCTATTAATTTTTTTTCTAAACAATTATCACAGATCTCATCCGATAAATTTAAAGCTATAGCTTCAATTATTTGGATATTTTCAACTTTTAATCTCTCTAGCACTTTAGTTCTATCAGGAGTGCTGTTTAATTGCTTCTTATATGAATCGATAAAAACAAGCTTCATTCCTATAAACAAAGGGGTAGACCATTTTGATAAATAAGTTTGTGATAAGGATGGATTGTCAAAAAAATCTCGAATCACTTCTTGTATTTTTTTTTCAATTTCATCTAAATAGGGTTTGCATTCAATTTCTATTAAGAGATTTTGATCAGTTTGATTTTGAACTGTACTTGAAGGTGATGTCATCTTACTCAATCCTTTTTCTAAAAAACCACGTAGCTAATGTTAAGTTAAAAACAGCAATAAGCGCAATTGGGTAAATATTTTTTAAGATTTCAACGAAAGGAAGTTCTTTTAGAAAAATGCCTCTGACAATCACAATGAAATACCTCAGTGGGTTGACTATAGTAGATAACTGAAAAATATAGGGCATATTTTCTATTGGAGTGGCAAAGCCTGACATAATTACAGCAGGGGACATGAATACGAAAACAGAAAGCAAAGCTTGTTGTTGAGTTTTACAGATAGATGATAAGAAAAGACCGATTCCTATAATTGATAATACAAATAAGAACATCGAGAAATAAAGAGCAAGTAGTGATCCAGTAAAAGGGACTCTGAAAATGAATATTGCAGCACATAAGATCAAAGTTCCTTCAAACATACCTAAAACAATAGCCGGAACTGTTTTCCCTATGAGGATTTCAATGGGTTTCATTGGGGAGACTAAAAGCTGTTCAAAAGTCCCAAGCTCTCTTTCTCTAGCAATTGATAAAGAAGTTATTACAACCGTGATAACAAGAGTCAATATAGCTACAAGTCCTGGAACTGTGAACCATTTATAAATAAGGTTGGGATTGAACCAGTTTCTTGGGATAACAATAGTATCTGCTGGTTTAAATCCAAGTTCTTTTGCTAAGTCACTATTGTATTGATCGATAATCTTACTGGCATAACCTAAGACAATCTGAGCTGAGTTGGATTTTCTTCCATCTAGAAGAAGTTGGACTTTGGCTTTTTTATGAGAAAGAAGATTTTTAGAAAAATTATCATCTATATGAATGACCATAAGAACTTTCTGATTATCGATGTTCTCTTGGATTTGCTTATGGCTGTTGAAGAATTTTACTTTCGAAAAGGTTCTAGAGCCCTCAAATCGTTTGATAAGTTCGCTTGATTGCAGTCCATAATCTTGGTTTAAAACTCCAATAGTCACATTTTCAACATCAAGTGTTGCAGCAAAAGCAAAGATAAATAACTGGATAATTGGAGGAGAGATTAAAACAATGCGAGTTTTAGTGTCCTGTAAGATGGTGATAAATTCTTTGACAATTAGTGCGTAGATTTTTCCAAACATTAATCTAATCTCTTTCTAGATTTTAAGAAAATAATCACAAATAAAATAAAAGCTAAAGCTAGCATTACAGAAACATTAACAAGTATTAGTCTTTTTACTGTTCCTACAAGAAATAAAGTCTGTAGCGCGGAAACCATATATTTTGCTGGAATTATTGTAGTTATCGCTCTGATTAAAACAGGCATGCTTGAAATTTCAAATATGAATCCAGATAGCATGAATGCGGGTAGAAATCCGCTCACAATTGATATCTGGGAGGCAATAAACTGATTTTTCGATAGCGTTGAAATTAAAAGTCCCACTCCTAATGCAACAATTAAAAAAACGCTTGAAACAATTGAGAGAACAAAAAAAGAGCCTCTAAAAGGTAAGCCAAACATCAATATTGCAAGTGCAGTAGAAAAGATCATAGATCCAAGACCTAGACAAAAATAAGAGATCATTTTAGCAATAAGAAACTCTTTAATAGTAATAGGCGTAGTCATGATAGATTCGATCGTCCCTCTTTCCCATTCTCTTGCAACTACTAAGGCTGTCAATAAAGTTCCGATCAGTGTCATTATTATAGCTATCGATCCCGGGACCAGAAAGTATCTACTGTTCAACTCTTCATTATACCAAAACCTAGGAGCAGCTTCGACATTGGGGATTGGCGGACTACCACTTGAGACCATTTTTTGGGCTAAAAAATTTTGCCAGGCACCTAGTGAATAGTTTTGTACAAAGCTTGCTGTATTAGGCGAGCTGCCATCACTTGCTACAAAAACAGGACCTTTTAAATCAGGTCTTTGCATATAGTATGAAAAGTAAAAGGGTATCTTTACTATTCCATGAAGTTTGAAAGCAATTAAATCTTCAACTAGCTTCTTTTCGTCATTAGATTCATAAATATGAAAAAACCTTGAGTTTATGAAAGATCTTTTTAAGCTGATCGCATCATCTGATGTGTCTTCTATTATCAGACCGATCTTAAGATTGTTCATGTCTAGCGATATTCCGTATCCATAGATGACGAGCAAAATCAAAGGGAATATTCCTGCAATTAATATACTGGAAGGATCTCTTATAATCTGAAAAAACTCTTTCCGAATTAAAGCTTTAATTCTATTTATTTTTTTCTTCATTCTCTTGCTTGCTAAGTTCAATAAAGGCGTCTTCTAAAGAAGGAAAGGGGATAGCATCTGACTTTACAGCAGCTTTTAAATTATCAGGAGTATCTATTCTAATTAGCTTGCCTTTGTTAATCAGGGCTATTCTATCGCAATATTCTGCTTCATCCATAAAATGGGTAGTTATAACGATAGAGGCTCCTTTTTCAACCATTGCGTTAATATGTCCCCAAAATTCTCTTCTGGTTGATGGGTCTACGCCTGAGGTCGGTTCGTCCAAGAAAATTACCCGTGGTTGATGCATAATGGCACAAGCGAGGGCAAGTCTTTGTTTGAATCCAAGTGGTAACTTGGCTGCATTAATATTTACATAGTCATGTAGGGAAAAAACCTCTATCATCTTATCAATAGCTTCCTTTTGGTTTTTTACAGAATAAATACCACTGAAAAAGCGCAGGTTTTGATATGCGGTCATATTTTCATAAAGAGAAAATTTCTGGGCCATATAGCCAATTTTCCTTCTTGCTAAACTCGGAGCATTCAGTAATGAGTAGTTTGCAACATCAGCAGTTCCTTTTGTTGGCTTTAAAAGTCCACATAACATTTTAAAAGTGGTAGATTTCCCTGCACCGTTCGGTCCTAGAAGGCCAAAGACCTCTCCTCCTTTCACAGAAAAAGTGATATCATCTGCGGCTGTAAAGTGATCGAACTGCTTAGTTAGATTTTTTGCCTCTACTAGTGCAGCTTCACTTTTTTCAAAAGGATGCAAAAGTTCCTCTAAGGGTGATACTTTTTTATCTTTTGATTGCATTACATCAAAAAAAGCATCTTCAAAGCGAGGCTTTACTTTTTCTAGTTTAGAATCATCACCAGGACATAGCTTTTTTAAATTGAAGCTATTTTCATTTTTTTGTAGAACCACTCTGATAGCATTTCCTTGTACTACTGTATCAATTATATCAGGATCTTTTGAGGCATTTTTTAAAACTTCTCTTCTATTTGTTGTGATATTTTTAATTAGAAAAACTCGATTTTCTAATGGGGATAAAAGATTGCTTGGTTTGCCAAAGTAAAGGATAGAGCTTTCATGGATTAGCATTGTTTTATCAGCTTTTTCTGCCTCGTCTAAATAAGCTGTGCTGAAGACAACAGTTATGTTGTCTTTTTTAAGAGCATAGATCATTTTCCATAGCTCTCTTCGAGAAATTGGATCGACCCCGACAGTTGGTTCATCTAATATTAACAGTTTAGGTTTTCTTAATAAGGTACAAGCAAGACCTAGTTTTTGCTTCATTCCACCGGAAAGTTTGCCTGCGAGTCTTTTTTGGAAATTTTTAAGATCTGTAAAGTCAAGTAAACTGTCAAAGACACTTTTTTTATCCTCGCTATTAAGCCCTTGCAGGTCAGCATAAAGGTTTAAGTTTTGCAAAACTGTTAAATCTTCATACAGACCAAATTTTTGGGGCATATAACTTATTATTTTATGGATAGACTGAGAGTCTTTTATTGTATCGTTCCCATCAATAGAAATAGCTCCGCTATCGGGCTTTAATAAAGCCGCCATAGTGCGCATTAAAGTTGTTTTTCCAGTTCCATCAGGTCCTGCTATCGCTATTAACTCACCTGATAAAAACTCACAAGAGATGTTATTTAAAGCTACAATTTTTCCTTTGCCAAAGGTCTTTGTAACATTTTTTATTTCAACTAATGGCATACATAACCACAAGAGCACTTATTTGAATTTTCTAATAACTTAACAGTAACAGGCATTCCTTGTTTCAACATCATATCAGGATCATCAACTATTACTCTTAGCCTATATACTAGATCAACTCTAAGTTCTGTAGTTTCGACATTTTTTGGGGTAAATTCAGCGACAGGGGATATGAATCCAATATGTCCATGGTAGACTGGTAGATCTTCTGTATCGGTATAAATTAAAGCTTTTTGACCAAAATATATCCTCCCGAGTTCTCTTTCTGTTACATATGTTCTTATCCACATGGGCTTGCATATATTAAGAGAGTACACGGCATCTGTAGGGTTTACAATGGACCCCGGCTCTTTTATTCTAGTTAAGATAATTCCATCGGTTGGACAGCAAAGGTAGGTGTCTTCACAATCTGTTATAGCTCTGTCTAAAGATGCATTAGCTTCATTTAAAGTGGCTTTCAGCTCTCCTACACTAAACAAAGAATCGTCAAAGTCTTCTTTAGATACAGCTAAGCTGCTTATGGCTTTTTCTCTTTTTTGTAGTTTTGCTATGGCACTTTTTAATTTCTCATCAACTGAGTTTCTAAAGGCCTCGGCTTCTTTAACTTTTTCTAAATAAGGGACTTTATCGAGTTTTGCCATAAGCTGGCCTTTTTTGACAAAGTCTCCTTCATCAAAAAAGAGATTAGAAACCTTTCCAAATACTCTGAACCCCAAGTCTACTTGTCTAATGTCAACGTTGCCGTAAACTATAAGCTCGTTTTTTTGCTTTTTGTCATTAAAAAGCAGAATTAAGCCTACAGTAATCACGGCAACTATACCCAGTATTCCTAAGATAAAAATATATTTTCTGCTCATTACATTAATTTAAACAACCCATCTATTATCTCCTAAATACCACTATTTAAGGGCTTTTTGCAAAAGGTTATTTTTAACAATTTTGTAAGCTTTTATTATTAAAGGCCTTATGTGTGGATAGAAAATATTAAAGTTTTAGTAATATAATACTAATTAATTAACAAAACTCTTTTTTTTAATTAAAAAATAAGTTATAATAATAGTAATTAATATAAAAGAAGGAGTTAATAATGAGTTTTCAAGCTGTTCGGTTGAAAGTTCCGTCTGAAAGGAGTGGTCCATCAACTTTGGAAAATATGTCTTCGAATAGTAATGTTGTTGCTTTGAATGAAAAAAACAATTCTTGGTCTAACTGGAAAATACCTGCGCTTGTTACAAGTAATATGGTTGTTTCATTAGCTGTTAAATATATGTATTCTTCATCATATATTCCTTTGGTGCCTATCGTTAATACAATAATTTACCTTGGAGCACCCTACGGAATCGAAAAAGTAAAAAACTGTACTACTAAAGCAGCAAATGACATCCAGCAAAGAGCTACTAAAATACAAAAGATTGTCCAGCAAAGAGCTGCTAAAGTACAAAAGGTTGTCCGGAGTGTAATTACTAAAGTAGAAAAAGTAGATAGAAATTTTTTATTAACAGCGGGTATATCTTTAGGGGTAATTTTATTAGACCCTACCTTGTTAACAGTCTCCTCTACCGTTTCAAGTATAGCTTTAATATATCACAAGGAGATTAGAGAAAAATTTAGCGAGCCTAAAGAAAAGCTTAATGATTCAGAGTCTGGAGCAGAAACTACGGCAAAGCCTAATCCATTAGATGATCAAGGGCAGCAAGAATCCGATAAACTTCAAGAAAAGCAAACGGTGAGCAAAAGTAAAATTGTATATATGGCTGCCTCTGTGTTAACTTTGGGATTATTGCCATTGGTGCATAAAATTTATAATATAGTTGGACGTTTTTTTGACGTGAGTGATTTCTTTCAATTAGATGATCTAAATATAGGTAGATTAGAGTCTTCGAAAAGTTCAGCTTCTTATGCTCAAAACAAAGTGGAGGTAGAAGAGTCATCTGATGATAGTGATTCTGAAAACCAAGAACTTGAAATAGATCCCGCTGCCATAGGTTTTGGTGAAGAATTTCATGATTCCGATGAACTTCCATAATTAATATCATGGCTTTGATCTAGAGCAAGGAATGTGAAATAGTTTATTCTAAAGCACCTTAATTTCTAAGGTGCTTTTTTATTTGCAAGATTTTTAAAATTATTAATTAACATGTCTGTGGATAGCAAAACTCTAAGTAATTGTAGTTAAGCATGTTTAAAAAAAATATTTATACAATTTTCTGTTGTAGAATATAGATAAAAAATAGTTTGTTTTTTACTTAACAGCTAGTTATAATTAACGCAACTAAATAAGTTAGGTATTTTATGAATTCAATACAAGTTAATAACAGGTTAATTAATAATTGTTTAATTATAGATAATAAATTTCCAACTTTAAATAAAGCTTGGGAAGGAAGCTTATATAAAAAAGTTGGATTGGTTTTTCTTTCAGTGCTAACAGCTGGAATTTTGCCGCTGTCGTTGATAATATACGATATTGCTAAGGGGGTAAAATATGGTAGGAATCCAAATGCATTTTCTTATGGAGTCCCTTATGGAGTCCCAAAAGCAACTCCAAAAGCAACTCCAAAAGCAACTCCTTTAAATAAAAAACCTCACGTAGATAAAAATCAGCATGAAGCTAATGCTAAAAAACTAAGATGTCACTTTTCAATACCTGAATTTCTTGCTAAAGATTTAAGAAAAGTAAGAGATGTAGCTATTTCTGCAGCTGCCATTTCAACAACTTCTTTAGGATTAATTTATTTAGTAAAAAAAACAGTAGATTCTGATGTAGCTAATAATTCTTTAAATGATCTTAGAGATAAAATACAGGAAGTAAGCAGTACAATAGGCTCTTCTCTTTATAGCCTAAAAAATGAATTATCAGATGCAGCAAATTCAGGCTTAAATATTTTTAATGATAAAATGCAGGAAGTAAGTGGTATGCTTACTGAGTTTTCAAATGGGCTTAGTAGCCAGCAGGCTTTTGCAGTTGAATTAACAGCAGGTTTAATTATTGGAAGCATTGTTCTAAAGAAACTAATAAAAACCATAAGAAATAGCGAAAATAACTCTAGCGAAAAACCTATCGAATTTTCTAGGCCTGTACCTAGCGCACCTGACGATCCAAGCGCGCTAAGATCATATGACCCAGAATTAGAACAAAATCCACCAAGTACAAATCCAGGTTATTTCGGATCCTAATGTATAAGGAAATCTAAATAATTACCTTTTTTTGGATTTCCTTTCTGTCTCTTTTAAGTATTTTTTACGAAGGCGAATTGAATCTGGAGTAACCTCAATCAATTCGTCATCGTTAATATAACAAAGAGCCTCTTCTAAAGTGAACTTTCTAGGAGGGGTTAAAATGATGTTTTCATCGGTCCCTGCAGCTCTAACATTTGTAAGCTGTTTAGATCTTGTGATATTTACAACTAAGTCATTTTCTTTGTTGTTCTCACCTACAATCATCCCTTCATAGACCTCGTCACCAGGCTTTGAAAAGAGCTTGCCCCTACTTTCTAAGTTAAAACAAGCATATCCATTAGCTTTTCCAGCACACATAGAAATTAAAGCTCCATTTACTCTTCCAACTATTTCTCCTTTGTGAGGAGCATAATCATTAAACACAGAGTTTAAGATACCAAGCCCTCTAGTGGCGGTCAAAAACTCATTGCGATAGCCCATGATTCCTCTAGTTGGAACAAGAAACTCTAAATGTGTGATGTTCTGTTCATCAACATTTAAATGCTGCATTTCACCTTTTCTTTTGGATATCTGTTCAATGACAGCTCCTGAGTATTCCTCTGGAACTTCT
>Ga0066639_10003225_pt1 | contig 14168 bp, 13 predicted proteins | sample CryGeyCG2114_010_2_FD_59504 | JGI IMG/M metagenome (GOLD analysis project Ga0066639, IMG submission 59504) | Groundwater microbial communities from aquifer - Crystal Geyser CG10_big_fil_rev_8/21/14_0.10 | ecosystem: Environmental > Aquatic > Deep subsurface > Groundwater | place: USA: Utah...
AAAATAAACGTATTTCGAAAAGCATACAGCGATAAAGAGCTACCAAGCTTCACATCAAACCCAACCGAAGGAAATATATGGTTTATATTAAGCGGCTCAAGAGAATTTACAAAACGAATAATAGCCGGTGAATTTCATCACTATGCAATTGACGAAGAGCAAAAAGAAACTTATCCTCTTAAGACAGTCGATGTTGCAGCACAAGAATTACTAAATGGCGGAGGATATGTTGCAAATCTGGGTTTAAATGTTAGCGGCAAAGTAACGATTAGAAAAATATACCTGGCTTATTACGATCCTGATCTTCCGACCCAATTTTACCAACCAATCTTTGTCTTTGAAGGAGATGGAGATTTCTTTGCATATGTGCCAGCCGTTGCAAGCGAATATTACGGAGAATAGCTCAAATTCTGCCATTCATAATTAGAATATATCCATTCAATTAATTCTTTTGTTTCAGTAAATCTGTCTTGACTACCAAGAAGTGCAATAAATACTTTTTTACCATCGCGATCAATATAAGAGACCAAGTTTTCACGCGCATTCTCGGTCCAACCAGTTTTAACACCTAAAACGCCGTCTACTTCACCAATAAGCTCATTAATATTGGTTAATTTGTGTACAAACTTTTCATCAGTGCTCGTAACCACCATCTCTTTTGTACCGACTATAGACGCAAAACGGTTGTCTTGCATAGCTATTTCCGCAAGCCTAACCAGGTCGCGGGCTGACGACACATGTCCAACGTCTTCCAATCCAGACGGATTTACAAAGTGCGTATTAATTAAATGAAGCTCTTTTGCCTTTTCATTCATCCTAGCAACAAAGGCTTCTCTCCCACCTTCATAATGAGAAGCAAGGGCCTCGGCCGCATCATTAGCAGAATAGATTAAAAGTCCGTCAAGAAGGTTTTGTACTGTAATTTGTTCCCCCCAGAGTAAACCCATTTTTTGACCAACAACACGTGGACCGCTTATAGTTACCACGTCATTAAGATCATAAGCTTCAAAGGCAATTAATGCAGTCATTATTTTTGTTGTCGAAGCTGGTAGTAAATTTAGGTCCGCCCCTTTTTCATATAAAGAAACACCAGAATCTGGGTCGATTGCCACTACTCCCTGAGCCGACAAAATTGGAAATGGTTCATTGCCAACTAGAGTCGGAATCGGACTAACGGAAATATCAGGCCGTTTTGCTTGCAATATTATCGTCTCCTTTTTGATGAGCGAAAAATAAAAAGAGGTCACAAAAAACAAAGAAAGCGCCAAAAACCACAAAAATCTATCTCCTTCAATTTTGAAAAATTTCATTTAACTAGTCCCAATTCTTTAAGTTGTTCGGGAGAAACTTCACTTGGTGCATCCATCACAGCAGTAACGCCTGAAGCAGAAGTTGGGAACGCCATCACTTCGCGAATGCTTGGCTCACCTAAAGCCACATAAACAAATCTATCTATCCCCGGCGCTATTCCGCCATGCGGAGGAACACCGTATTTAAACGCCGTTAACATGTGGTCAAATTGTTTCTTTTGTTCGTCACTAAACCCGATTAGTTCAAATACTTTTTCCTGAATCTTTGCGTCGTGAATTCTCACACTTCCACCACCAACCTCAAATCCGTTTAACACCATGTCATGTTGGAGGCCACGAACTTTTGATGGATCTTTATCAAGGAGCTCAATGTCTTCTGGATTTGGAGCCGTAAACATATGATGACTCGGAGCAAATTTGGCCGAGCCAGAACCATGAAAATAATCTTCTTCCGATTGCTCCGTAAAGAGTGGAAAATCAACTGTCCAAGCAAATGCTAATTCATCTGGATCATTTTTATCCTTTCTTAAGTCTGGTTTATCAGTTCCATATTTTTCTATCGCTTCTTTATGGGGAATTCTTGGCCAAGGAGTCTGAGTAATTTTTTTGTTCGGAAATACATCTTTTACTAGTTCTGTAAACAATTTTTCAGCCAATTCCAAAATGTCATTTTGCGTTACAAACGACATTTCAAGGTCTAGTTGAGTAAACTCGCCATAAGCGCGATCCGCCCTAGGATCTTCATCACGAAAACACCTCGCAATCTGAAAATATCTCTCAAAACCAGCAACCATTAAAAGTTGTTTATATTGTTGTGGCGATTGTGGTAAAGCGTAAAATTTCCCAGGTTGAAGCCTCGACGGAACCAAAAAATCTCTTGCTCCCTCCGGAGTTGCTTTGGTTAATATCGGAGTTTCTATATCAACAAAGTCCCGATCCATCAGCCAATTCCTAATAAAACGAGTAACCTCTGATCTGGTTTTAATATTTCTATTCATCCTCTCGCGTCTTAAATCCAAATAGCGATATTTACTGCGAACCTTTTCATCTATATCAAGCCCATCAGTATCAATAGGCAAAGGTAGCTCATCAGACATCGCAATAACATTTAATTTTTCAATTTGCACTTCAACCTCTCCGGTTTCCAATTTTGGATTGACTAATTTTTCAGGCCGTTTGACCACTTTCCCAATAATTTCAACAACACTCTCTGGAGTAACTTTTTCTAAGGAATCTCCTACGCACTGAACAAGACCAGATCTATCTCGTAAATCAATAAAAGTGACCTTGCCATGATCACGAACACTGTGTACCCAACCTTTCAATAAAATTTCTTTTTCAATATTATCTTTTGTTTCTGTTGTTAATATTCTCTCCATTGAACCTAAATTCTACTATCTTTGAGCGATTTTCTCAATTCTTTTTTTATATTGCGCCTAGCACTCGTTGTTACAACGAAATCCAACCAATCCTTGTTGGGCAATTTTTTATTCTTTGATTTAATTATTTCACACAAATCACCACTTACCAGGCGATGATTTAAAGAAACAATTCTTCCATTTACCTTTGCACCTTTAATATAGCTTCCCAAATCTGTGTGGACAGCATATGCAAAATCAACTGGAGTAGAATGTCTTGGCAAATCATAAACATCTCCTTCCGGAGAGAAAACAAAATTCCGATGCTGAAATGCATCAATTTTTACCGATTCATAAAACTCCTTGGAATCAACAAGCTCCTTTTGCCATTCAACCAAACTCTTTACCCAGTTCAATTTTCCAGCCAACACATTGCCTTCTTTATATGACCAATGAGCAGCCATTCCGTGTTCGGCTTGTTCGTGCATTGTGTGAGTTCTTATTTGAATTTCCACGATCCTTCCTTCTTTATTAAAAACCTTAGTATGGATAGATTGATAACCATTTGGTTTTGGTTGAGCTATAAAATCTGATACTCCAATTTTAGGAACTGGTTTATAAGCCGCATGGACTAAACCTAAAGTCACATAACAATCAGGAACAGAGTTAACAATTATGCGAAGCGCAACGATGTCATTAATTTCATCCCAATTTTTATCTGATCTTTCAAGCTTTCTCCATAAAGAATATAAATGCTTTCGTCTACCATGTATTTCAGCATCCATTTTTTCTTCTTTTAATAATTTTGCTAAATTTCTCTTCATGTTTTTTAAATCTTTTTCCGCTTTAAGATATTTGACTGAGGCTTCTTTAACGACCTTTTTATAAGATTTGGGATACAAACATGGAAAAGCTAGGTCTTCTAGTTCCCCCTTGGCTTCACCAATTCCAAGCCTTTCTGCTAGTGGAGCATAAATTTCCAAGGTTTCTTTTGCGTTAGCAATTTGTTTCTTTCTGGGTAAAGCAGAAAGTGTCCTCATATTGTGAGTTCTGTCAGCAAGCTTGATAAAAACCACTCGTAAATCACGCGCCATTACTAAAATCATCTTTCGAAGTGATTCTGCGAATACTTTTTCTCGACTACCACGAAGTCTCACTCCTGTCACTTTTGTAACTCCATCAACAAGCTCTGCTACTTCCTCACCAAATTCTTGAACAATATCTTGCCTTGTCGCCCCTCCATCTTCTATTGTGTCATGAAGAAGACCTGCAATAATTGATTCAGTATCCAGTTTCCAGTGCACCAAAATTTTCATCACTTCTAAGCAATGAGCCGCAAAGGGCTCCCCGCTTAACCGTTTTTGGTCAGCATGGGCAAGCTTGGCAAACTTCCAAGCGTTTCTTATCTTTTTAAGATCGGCTTTTTTGTTGTATTTTTTTATTCTTTTTAATAAATTATTAAATTTCTTTTCCATTTCTTTACATATTTATATCTTTAATCTTTAGTTGCAAACTTTTATTTCCATTCCAAATATTCTCTTCTATTGAATAAGCTATTGAAAAGTTATTCGGCTTAGTAATGTCCTTATATAAATATCCAAATCCAAAGGCAATTGCATCAAGCTCAATACCGTTTTGCCTAACTTTTAATTTTAAATGCCGTTTGTCCTGTCCAACAATTTTCGATTCAATCAATTGAACTGAATTAGAAACAAATAATGGTTCTGGATTACCGTTCCCGATTGGGTTAAATATATTCAACTTATCAACAAAGTTATAGTTTATTAGATTAAAGTCTAACTCACAATCTATGGTTAAAGTCTTTGTCAGTAATTCGTCTTCAATTTTTTCATTTGCATAATTTTTAATCGCATTTGAAAACTTATCCAAATTAGAGATTTCCAACGAAAACCCAGCAGCCATCGGATGTCCACCGGCTTCTATCAAGAATTCTTGAAATTCACGAATTGCTTCGATAATATTAAATCCTTCTATCGACCGTGCAGACGCTTTAACGATCCCCTCACTTACCGAACCAACAATGACTGGTCTATAATATCTGTCAACTAGTTTTGAAGCAGCAATGCCTATAACTCCCTCGTGATATTCATCTCCGGTAATTATTATAATTTTATCACTTTGATCTATTGAAGTAGTGTTATCACTAAACAAAACATTTTTTACTATAGACTGCCTATCACTGTTTATTTTCGACAATTTTTGAGCAAGTTTTACAGCTTTTAGCCAATCTCTGGTACAGAGTAATCTTAATGCTTCCATTGCATGAGTTAATCTTCCCGCAGCGTTAATTCGTGGAGCAATCACAAAATTTATTTCATAAGTATCTATTTTTTCAGGTGTTAGTGCAGCCTGCTCGTAAAGAGCTAGTAATCCCTTTCTTTTGGTATTTCTTAAAACATCCAAGCCATGTCTCACGAACGATCTATTCACTCCTAACAATCTCATTTGATCAGCTACAGTTCCGAGGGCAACCAAATCTATATCGGGATTTTTTTTCTTGTTTTTCTTTAACCATTCACGAGCCAAAAACCACGAAACTGCCGAGCCACATATTTCTGTGGTGTGAACTATTGCAAAGGCTTTAGGTTTTTTCTTTGAAGATTGGTGATGGTCTGTAATAATAACATCTACACCAAGCTTATTTGCAGTACTTATTGCCTTATTAGCAACAATACCGTTATCAACAGTGATAATTAATTTTAGATCGGGATATTTCTCATAAACTTCTCTTACTGTCTCGGGTTTTATTCCATAACCATTTTTAAATCTATCCGGAATGAAAGGCATTGCTTTTACTTTTGTTTCATATAACGCTTCCCATAAGATCGCAGTTGCAGTAACTCCATCTGCGTCATAATCGCCAAAAACCACAACTATCTCTTTGTTTTTTCTGGCAATCTCAATTCTTTTTATAGCTTTTTTTAACTCGCTTTTGGAGATTCCGACCTGATCTATACTAATTTTTTCCGGGTGAGTAGGATTAAAAAATTCAGATTCATCTTTCTTTTTGATTTTTCTATTTTTCAATAAAACTCTTACAATATCATCTACATTTGGATTCTCGTTGATATTTTTGGATAGAATTTTCCAATGTTTTTTTTGCATCTGATTAAAGGATATAATAGTTGTATGGAATTTAAGATACCAGATGAAGTTAAAAAGATCATGAGCACTTTTCAAAAAAATAATTTTGAAATTTATCTTGTGGGAGGAGCAGTGCGCGACATTTTAATAAAGCGGATGGTAATCGATTGGGATTTTACAACTAACGCTACACCCGAAGAGATTCAAAATTTGTTTGAAGATAGTTTCTACGAAAACACTTTTGGAACTGTAGGAATAGCACCCAAAGATCCAGATTTCAAGCCTCACGAAGTAACCACCTTCAGAAAGGAGGCCGGATATTCAGATAATCGTAGACCAGACAAAGTTGAATGGGGAGAGTCAATTGAAGACGATTTGACCAGAAGAGATTTTACTCTAAACGCAATTGCACTTAAACCAATTAATCTAAAGGATAACGAGTATGAATTAATTGATCCATATGAAGGACAAATTGATTTAAAGAATAAATTGATTCGTGCGGTCGGAGATCCAAATGATCGATTTTCTGAAGACGCACTAAGAATGATGCGAGCAGTTAGAATTGCGGCAGAGTTAGGTTTTGAAATCGAAGAGGATACTTTTGAAGCAATCAAAATGAACTCGAAGCTGATCCAAAAAATAGCTAAGGAAAGAGTACGTGACGAATTATTAAAAATAGTTGCCTCTTCGTATCCCTATGAAGGAATTATGATGTTCAAGAATTCTGGGCTTATGGAAGAAATCTTACCTGAGCTTGAAAAAACGTTTGGCGTTGATCAGAAGTCTCCTCAAAGGCACCATATTTATGATGTGGGCACTCATTCATTGATGTCCCTTAAAAATTGTAACTCAACTGATCCAATCACACGGTTTGCTACTCTCATTCACGATATTGGTAAACCACAAACATACAAAAAAAGAAACGGTGTTACTACTTTTTATAATCACGAAATAGCAGGGGCAACGATCGCCAAAAACATTGCAGAAAGATTAAGGTTTTCCCGCAAGGATACAGGGAAACTAATCAGACTAGTTAGATATCACCAATTTACGGTGGATGAGAACCAAACTGATTCAGCAATAAGACGCTTTATTAGGAACGTAACACCAGAGTATATAGATGACATGCTTGAACTACGGCGTGCTGATAGAATCGGTAGTGGAGCAAGAGAAACTTCTTGGAGAACAGAAGATTTTAAAAAGAAAATAATTGAGGTACAAAAACAACCATTTTCTATTAAAGATTTAAAAATTGATGGATCGGATGTTATGAAAGAATTAAACATTAAACCAGGGCCAAAAGTCGGTGAAGTTTTGAAAAAAATATTTAAAAAGGTTGAAGATAAAAAAGTAGAAAACAAAAAATCAGAACTTATGAAACTTGTTAGAGAAATGGAATAGTTATTCTTTCTTCCTTTTTTTGGCTATATTCTCCCAAGTTTCCAGAAGTGGAACGGCCACGAATGGAGAGGAATATGTCCCGAGAATAGTACCAATCAAAAGTGCGGCTGCAAACCACCTGATTGTATCCCCACCAATAATTGCGAGAGAAGCTAAAACAAATGCTATCGTAAGAGAATTATTAATCGACCTTCTCATTGTTTCTGTTAATGCTCGATTTGCAATATCTGTAACGCTTCCACCATGTTTCTTTTTTATTTCTCGAATTCTATCGTAGACAACAATTGTGTCGTGAACAGAAAAAGAAAGCGTGGTCAATACTGCAGTAACAAAAAGAAAGTCTACTTCTGCTCCCAAAAAATGTCCTAATAATGAAAACGAACCTATTAATATAAAGGTGTCGTGCAACATCGCAGCAATTGCAGAAACACCATATTTAACACTTTTGAATTGATATGCAACCCAAAGTAAAATTGACCCTGCCGCGATTGCAATTGCATAATAAGTCTTTTTAACCAATTCCGGCCCGATTGATGGGCCAACCAATTCAAACCTAATCTCTTCCAAATTCTCTCCCATAATTTCTTTAAACTCAACTCGTTTTTCCTCATTTAAGTCAGCAACCTTAAAAATATAAGTTGATTGTTTTGTCTTTTGAGAGCTTGAAATTACAATCTCTTTTTCTTCTAATTTACTTGTTAATTTATCTAAATTAACTTCTTCTGTATATTTATATTCCGCTTCAACACCACCTGTGAATTCTATTCCCAATTTTAATCCCCAGTTAATCAGTGAATACGCACAAATCACAATCATCGTAATTGATATTGCGAAATAGATTTTTTTATACTTTAACCAATCAAATTCTTTTATCATTTAAACTTCGATCTAATAAAGAGACGTAATAAATTTCTTGAAACAAAAATTCCTGTGAACATTGACAACCCAACTCCGATTGCCAATGTGATAGCAAAGCCTCTAACGGGACCAGATGTATGTAAAAATTGCCAATCAAAAGGGTTGGCCAAGATAAATGCGGTAACCAATGTTGCAATATTTGCATCACGAATTGAATCCCAAGCACGACCAAAAGAAATCTCCATTGCATACTCTAAATTAACCCCCTTTATTTTTTCTTCTCGAAATCTCTCAAAAATTAAAATGTTAGAGTCAACCGCCATACCCACTGATAGCAAGAATCCAGCAATTCCTGGTAACGTCAGTACTACAGGAATTATTTTATAAAGTGCCAAAGTCATAACTCCGTAAATGATCAAGCCAACGTCCGCAACAACCCCCAACTTTCGATACATAACAATCATAAAAACCATAACGACCGCAATTCCGATTAGCCCTGCACGTACACTTTTATCTATTGAATCGCTTCCCAAAGTTGCTCCCACAGTACGTTCTTCAACCAATTCAATGTTTAAAGGCAATGCGCCTGCGTTAAGTTGAATAGCCAAGTTCTTAGCTTCTTCGACACTAAATTCCCCTGTAATTTGAGCTTTTCCACCTTCAATTCTGTCTTGAACTAATGGCGCTGAGACAACGTCGTTATCTAAAACAATTGGCAAAACCTTTTTAATGTTTCTGCCTGTTATTTCTGCAAATTTGTCTCCACCCTCTGGAGTAAACACAATTTGGACTGCAGGTTTTCCACTTACATTATCAAAAACGACGTCGGCACTCTCTAGATCAGCACCAGTTAAATCCGTAGGAACTAGCCCTCCCTGTGAGTTCTCATCGCCTTCAGTCGGCTCTACGACCTCCGCAAAAATAAGTTGCGCAGTTTTACCAACTAAATCGATAGCATCTTGCGTATTGTCTATACCCGGTAATTCAACAACAACCCTATTCTTGCCTTCAAACGTAGACAAAAATATATTGGGCTCCGAAACACCAAACAAATTAACTCGTCTAGCTATTACTTCTTTAAGACTTTCTAAAGCTTTTTCCCTATTTGATTCATTTATGTCGTCGGTCTTAGCTTCAAAAGTAAGTCTTGTACCACCAATCAAATCGAGACCTAATTTTAAATCCATATCTCTTCCCAAAATTGGTTGTCTCGTAAAAGTTTGATCAACCTTAATTGGCCCTATTTCAAATTTAATCGGAAGCTCACGAGGAAGCGAAATTAAAACAGAAAAGAAGGTTAACAGAAAAATAATTAATAAATTTCGTCCAACTGACTTATTCATATTATCCGACTAAACCTTCTTCATCTCCAATAATCATAACTCTACTGCCAGATAAAACACTTAACAAAAATGGGTCTCTACGTTTCTTTCTAAAATCAAGCTCTTCTCTTGTCATGGTTGTGTAGTTAATCTCATAACCTCTTACCGACTCCTCTTTTCTAATTAAGGTTGCAAGCTCTGGTAAGTTAATTTCTCCAATTAAGAGGATATCGACATCATCATCTCTTTTTCTTTTTTTATGCTGAGCAAATCTACCAGAAAACATAATCGCAGTTGGATTTCCAATCTTTGTTTTGTTGTCAATCAGAGTAGCACCGAGCCCAGTGGTTTTTGCGATAATTGATAACAAATCCCCAAAAAGATAGTGGTCTCTTCTGGGAAAATAATAAACTCTATTTCCTCGCTCTTCTTTCTTGAGTATCCCACAATCATCAAGTCTGTTAAGTTCTCTTCTAACTGCATTTATTTCTTCTTTTACCTCACGCACGACGCCACGAACATGATACATTTCGTTTACATTCGCAAAAAAACACTTGAGGATTTTAATCCTGACTCTCGAAGTAATTAAATCTGAGAGATCTACCATAATAATATTATATAAGGGGCAGTCAGCTTTTAAAAACTAGCTGTATTCAATGTCGTTTCCTTTTGGAACGGCTTCAATCCATATTTTACCTCTGACGAACTCTATTTCTTTTCCCTTTTCATCGTAGAATCTGACTTGGTCAGTTTGCGTGTCCTTTTCCCAAGTTCCTTTTACAACCTCACCGTTTTGGAAGAGTATCATTTCCCCATCGCCAATAGATTCGTAAAACATATGAAGCTCCTTGTCCACTGGGCCCTTTTCGTTGACAAACATAATAACAACATTGTTGGCTGACAGCTGCTCGTTATCAAATTCCAAATCAGTATGAGGTTTCCCGCCATTGAATCTTAGGTAAGAATTATCCTCGGAATTGTATTCCCATCTTACGTCATAGTCTTCTTTGTTGCTCCAAAACACGAATGAAATTTTCTTGGCTGTTGGAGAGCTTGACGCTTGGCCGTCTTTAAATTTCCAAGATTTAAAATCTTCATTCCACATCACTCCATCATCTGACTCAGCGGCCAATCCACGCTTCGCAGCCTCTTCATAAATTTTATCGGTTGAGCTCATCATTGTGTGCTCCGTTGCCACATCGTGATCGAGTCTTTCGTAATTTCTCCAAAAAACTGGGAACCCAGAATCAAAAGTAGTATCAAAATCATTTCCCCTGGCTACTCTCCAGCCAAGCTTAGCAAGAGCGCCATATGCATCGACACTTGGGTCAACCGCACCTTTATATTTTGTCCCAGATGGACTGCTTGGATCTAAATTATTAGCTCCACCGACATGTACAAATAATGGGCGATCTCCATAACCCGCCGCCCAATTAACAAAGTAAATTCGAGCACTCCTAACTGGAGCAATGTTCACATTTTCAGCTGCAACACCACAATAAAAAATATTCAAAAAGCGTGTTATACCACCCTCAGCCACTGCCTCATAAATAACATCAGATTTTGATAAACCTGATGGAGGTCTTGAATCAGCATGGTTCTCTATCATTGCCGCAATAGGCCTTCGGGCATCCCAAATCTGTCGCTCAATTTCCGTGTACATCCTCCCGTTAATAGGACATTCTTCAGTTTTTGGTGCTTCCATTATCTCGGCCCTCCGTTTTTCTAACTCTGAAATGGATTCTGTAACAGTTGAGCCAGCTTTATTTCCTCCAACAAAAGTAAACATAAACCACGATAGCCCTGCCGATATTAGGTATAAACCTAAAAGACCTACTATTACCGTTAATTTCTTTTGATTAAGTTTCATGATTTTGCTTTTTTAATTGCTTTCTCTTCGTCTTTAGACAACCCAAGCCTGCTTTTACCCCTAACAACCGGCTTAACATATACTCTGGTTCTGTCTCGGGTATGCAGTCCAGTCATCACAAACCCAGTGTTCACCCTATCCAAAAGTGCCAAAGAAAAACTTTGATCACCACCTGTCTCATTAAACGGATTAAATCTAATCAACCCAATTTTCTGAACATAAAAACCAGCTTCCCTATCAAGTCGTTTAATCTCTTTATCAAGCTCTCCTAATTCTTTTACGTTTAGATTTTGCTGCTTTAATATCTTATCCAATGTCTGTAACAAATTGCCACCCTTCCCTACGTTTGCAAGCGTATTAAATTGTCTGTAAATCCTATAAAATACTACCGACAAGCCCGAGAGCCAGAGCAGTAATGCGGCTATAATTACTGGTAAAATATCTGTTGTCACAATTGTATTAAGAGCAGTAAAAATCTGAGTAACATTTTGACTCAATTACAAACATTTTGCAATAGGAATGATAAAAACGAACTATTCTAGAGCCTTTAAAGTCTTTGCCAAACATTATAATGGGGTCCCTTTAGAAATATTTATAAAACCATACGAGGCACTAATTTCGACACTTCTCTCTTCTAGAACAAATGACGATACAACACTAGTTGTTTGCAATAAATTATTTAAAAAAGCCCCAAACATAAGAAGTTTAGACAAATTAGATGAATCAGAAATTAGAAATTTGATTTACCCAGTTGGCTTTTATAACACTAAGGCCAAGAATTTAAAAAAATTAGCGACTCAAATTATTACTAATTTTGGTGGAGAAATACCCTCAGATAAAGAGGATTTAATAAAATTACGGGGTGTGGGAATAAAAACTGCAAATTTGGTTTTGGTAAGAGCTTTCAAAAAACCTGCAATATCGGTGGACACTCATGTTCACAGAATATGCAATATGCTTGGTTGGGTAAAAACAAAAACTCCAGAACAAACCGAACGAGAATTAGTGAGTATTTTACCCAAAAAATATTGGCTAGATATAAATAGATATTTTGTTAGTGTCGGTAGGCAATATAGAAGCAAAAAACAGTTGAGGGAGTTTTTAGAGAAGAATAAGTTAATCTAATAAGCGGTTATTGCCACGCCGAAGCCGTTTTGGCCATAAATACATCCCCAAACATACTCTCCACCGGTTAGAAGTTTCTTATGACCAAGTGTGTTTTCCCATAAAGCAACTGCTTCTTCAGAGGTCTCGGCACCGGAAACCAAAAATTCTGTAATGTCATACTTTTGGAATATCCATAATAAATCTGGCCTATCATCTGGCATCGAACCGAACCCTTCATGCGCGTCTAGTTTTCCAAGCTCCAAAATCTGGTTTAATCTAATAGAAGCAATCGTACAAAGCTCAGCCTGATTGTTTAATGGATTGACTCCGAGTTCTTGTCTTCTTTTGTTGACGGCTTCCCACAATTCTGGACCACCCCATGTTGGAGTCGTATATTGGGGAGTGTTATTAATCACAATAGTCCTTGGCGTAGGAGTCGGAAGACTATCTGTGTCGTTGTAATGAGCAGATGAGACAATGTCATTCAACACAGCTTCTGCTTGTTTAGAAGCGACTTGATACCCCTTGGTAACACCAGCATAATACGCAAAAATCACAGAAAAAACCAATAAGGCACCAAAAGTAATTGTCACAAAGATGAACGGCAATACTTTTACGAATGATTTAAGTATCAATTTAATGATTTTCATCTACAAAACGATTGTAACTGGGCCATCTAACTCCGTATCGATTTTCATATATTTACCAAACTCCCCAGTTTCAACTTTAATACCCAAAGCTTTAAGTTCGCTGATAAATAAACTGTAAAGCTTCTCAGCTTTTTTTGGATTAGCGGCCTTAACAAAAGACGGGCGGTTCCCCTTTTTGGTGTCAGCTATCAATGTAAATTGTGAAACTACTAGAATAGAAGATTTTGTATCAAGAACTGATAAGTTCATTTTGTCATTCTCGTCAGCCATAATCCGAAGCTTGGAAATTTTTTGAGCCATTGCATAAACTTCATCTTCTGAATCTCCTTCGGCTATTCCAAGCAGAATAAATAGACCCTTATTGATCTCGCCGACAACTTTATCGTCGACAGAAACAGAAGCCTTATTAACACGCTGAATTATTAATTTCATCTGTTATATTCTACCAAAGAAAAACCCCACCTTTTACAGTGGGGTTAATCATACTCTAGAAATTAGTAAGCCAGGTTCTGTTCCCCCGTTGTAACACCGGGGTGGTGATCATCCATCTAAGCCCTATCTTCGGAACTCGGTAAAGGCACCTAATATCGTTCCAGTCGTAGGTTGCAGCGGGGAGGTTTTCCTCTTTTCACCCTCTTCCTTTAACGTTTTAAGTTAAAAGTGAGTCGTTGTCTCTGTGGCACTATCTAGTCCCGGTGTTACACCGGGATCCCCGGATTTAACCGGAGCACCCTGCCTTTAAGCTGCCTGGACTTTCCTCTCCGGTGTTACACCGGAGCGATCACCCAATTTCTAGAGTGAGGCTATTATAACACAAAACAGCTATTTTTACTATGGGGTGGCTATGATTTTCGTCTACCGTCCATAAATTCTTGAAGAAGAACCCTCGAAGTAATTGCCAGTGGAACCGACAATACAGCTCCAACTACACCAGCAACTCTTAGTCCTACTAAAAGCGCCAATAAAGTAACAATCGGGCTAACTCCTGCTGAGCGTTGCATGACTTTTGGTACTAATAAATATGCTTCGAAATTCTGAATCAAAAGGTATAAAGCAGCGACCCCAACACCCGTCAAAGGAGAAATCCCAAATCCTACAATCACTGATGGAATAGCTGACAGGATAGGGCCGATATTTGGAACAACCTCTAAAATACCCGCCAAAAGTGCCGAGGGGAGAGCAAATGG
>Ga0066639_10003226_pt1 | contig 14167 bp, 14 predicted proteins | sample CryGeyCG2114_010_2_FD_59504 | JGI IMG/M metagenome (GOLD analysis project Ga0066639, IMG submission 59504) | Groundwater microbial communities from aquifer - Crystal Geyser CG10_big_fil_rev_8/21/14_0.10 | ecosystem: Environmental > Aquatic > Deep subsurface > Groundwater | place: USA: Utah...
ATGCCATGAGCCACGACCAAGAAAATGCGACATTAGAAATCTAACATAGAATGTCTGATATGTTTAAAAAATGCAAAAATGTTTTATTAATGATGTAAAATCAGTCGCAAGAACAATAAGCAGTAAGGATTAATTCTCGTAATCTTGCCTTGCATACCACCACGCACAATGTTCGCAATCCATTCCGGCTTTTGGAATAACTTCGCTTTCCAAACATTCTTTTATTTTATAAATCACAGGCTCAACCCAAGAATCGTCTCCTTGATGCGCAATCAAATTAACATCAAACTCTATTTTCTTATCAAATGCCTTCTGGTCATATATTCCGGTGCAATAGACAAAATAACCTATATCAGAAACATTTAAGCCATTCTTGCGCAAAAGCCATTGATAAACTTCTAACTGTCTTTTGTATCTTTCGTGCCATTTTCCATTCAACTCTTGGACAGGTTCGCTCTTTGCGGTTGCTTTGTAATCAACAACAATATACTCCTCGTTATCATTAATCCACAGATCGTCAATCGCTCCTGTTATAATCAACCCGGTCGGCTCATGAAAATATTTAACTCCTTTAAAATTTTCTCTCCATTCATCAATTTTTTCATGCTGCGCTGGCCGAGCATTAATTCCATATTCTTTTTGCAAAGGATGTTGCGCGTTATTGACTCTGTGAGAATCAAACTCTTGCTTTAATTGATGGTCAACTGCCTTGTTGATTTGAAAAGCAGGAATAGAAGGCCGCTTTGTCCCCAGTTTATTATCAATATAAAAACAGCGCGGACACTCTCCGAATAAATCAATTTTTGACCGGCTTAACTTCCAATTATTGCCGCCATAATTCCATGAATCTTTTCTTTTAAAATTATACTCTGCCATAAGTATTTAATAATACACTAAATTTATAAAAAAATCCGCAACCGCTCTTTAGTTTGCCGTTGTTAATCTTAAAACATTTTAATCCGCAAAAATTTTTGTTGAAATATGAGAATTATCTCAACGTCTTTCGTAAAAAATCGATAGATTAAATTATTTCCTAATCCGCCATATTTTTATCGGTAATCTAGAAAATCATTTTCAAAGCAAAAAAATAATTGAAGACAAATTTTTCCTTGCCAAAGTCTAAATCTGCCTATAACCGGTTAAGAATTTTACGCGTTAAATCAAATCGTAAAAAATCTTTCATTTGTTTAACTTATAAAAATTCTCAAATAATTCAGCGACTAACATCGGTCCGGTTCCGCCCGGAGTTGAGGTGATGAAACGCGCCTTATCTTTACATCTTTCAAAATCAACGTCTCCACTCATCTTTCCTTTAATTTTTGAAAAACCAAAATCAATAATCAAAACTCCTTTTTTAATGAATTCCGGCTTTATCAACTTTGTCTTTCCAACTCCTGAAACAATCACGTCTGCTTGCTTTAATGATTCTTTGTCTAGAATTCCTTTGTCGGTAACAGTAAGTTCTTTTACTTTTGGCTTAAGCCACTTTCCAACCGGCTGGCCGACTAGAAATCCTCTGCCTACAACCACCGCCCTTTTACCTCTAGGATTAAATTTGACTGCTCGGAAAATCTTTTGAACTACGCAAACAGCAGGCTCTAAAACTCTTGCTCCGGAGCTCAGAGCGTCAACGTCTTTTTGATAACTTAATAAATTGACTGTTCGCTTCAAATCAAATTTTTTGGGCAATGGAAGTTGTATAATAATTCCGCCAACTTTTATATCCTGATTCAATCTCAATATCTCCTGCTTTAATTTTTGAAAAGCAATACTGCTCTTAAATTTCAAAATTTCAAATTCAATCCCCAATTCACGCGCAATTTTCTGTTTTTGTTTTAAAAAACTTATTGACGCCTTGTTATAACCAACTAAAACAGCAACCAATTTTTTCTTTGGTATCCTTTTTCTTTTTAAAGTGTTTATAGTGTTTCCGACAAGTTTTTTACAATCTATAATCATACGCGCATTGTAATGGTTTTTCCATCAGTTTAAAACCTCAGCGCTTTCAAAACAGTAATACAAGCGCAATTAGTTTAAAACGGCTATTAATAGGGCAAAGGGAATTGCATGCAAAGCTTTTGCGTTTCTTGCTTTTGATTTTTCTTTTCTACCAAAACTTTATAAATCAATTTTGCAATAATTTTCATCTCCTTATCTTTCATTCCCCGGCTGGTAATATACGGAGTCCCAATTCTTATCCCGGAAGGCCTAAAAGGCTTTTTATCGCCAGGAATACTATTTCTATTCGCAACAATCCCGGAATCCTCCAGTTTTTTCTCGGCATCCATTCCGGTAATTTTTTTTCGGCTTAAATCAACAAGCATTAAATGATTATCGGTCCCGCCTGAAATCAATTTGAACCCGAGTTTTATCAATTCATTTGCCAACACAAACGCGTTTCTAACAACTTGAATTTGATACTCTTTAAACTCTTTTGTTTTTGCTTCTCTCATCGCAAAAGCAATAGCGGCGGTTTGATTATTATGCGGCCCACCTTGAAGTCCCGGGAAAACTGCGCGGTCAATTAATTCTGTAATTGACTTACCGTTACGAGTTGTCTTTTTTCTGCTAAATATCAAGGCTCCGCGAGGTCCGCGCAAACTTTTATGCGTTGTAGTTGTTACAACATCAACAAACCGGAAAGGATTTGGATGTAATCCTGCCACAACCAAGCCTGCAATATGCGAAATATCAGCCATCGTATAAGCTTTAATTCTTCGGGCGATTTCCTTAATCCGTTTAAAATCAATCTTTCTAGGATACGCAGTGGCGCCCGAAATAATAATTTTTGGATTATGCTCACGCGCTAGTTTTTCTAAATATTTATAATCAATCCTACCTGTCTTTAAATCCAGCTCATAAGGCAGCGATTGATACATCTGCCCTGAAAAATTAACAAGATGCCCGTGAGTCAAATGCCCTCCATGCGTTAAAGATAAACCCATCAATGTCTCGCCCGGGTTAATCAAAGCAGAATATACAGCGTGATTTGCAGGCGAACCGGAATACGACTGAACATTGACTGCCCAATCTCTTGAGCTTAAACCAAAAGTCTTTAACGCTCGCCTTCTCGCTAATTCTTCAATCTCGTCATAAATTTTATTTCCGGGATAATATCGCTTTCCGGGATAACCTTCAGAATATTTATTAACCAAAGGAGAGCCCAAAATTTTAAGAAGTTTTGGACTGGCTAAATTCTCAGAAGGAATAAGGTTAATCGTCCACCTCTGCCGTTCAATTTCTTGATAAATTAAATTATAAAGTTTAGAATCCATTCTTGCTTATATTTGACAAATCCAATTTGGTGCGCGTTGCAGGGATCGAACCTGCGGCCTCTTCGATGTCAACGAAACGCTCTACCACTGAGCTAAACGCGCATCAGTACAAAATTTTACTACGAGGTCAACAAAACGCTCTACCGCTTAGCTAACCACGCGTATTTTTTTATACTAGCACAACAGGGATTGAATCCCTCTCTAGATCAAACATTACTCGCCACGGTTCTCCGACTGCGAGTCATTGCTGATGCTCTTATTTACGACAAGATCTCTGGCTTACTATACCTCACGCGGCAAAATCCGTTGGCAAAATTCCTGAAAGTCAAATTCTGGTGTCTCTATTGTACCAAGCTCGAACCTATTTTCGAAATCGCTCGCAATGCGCCACGCGCTTCGCTCGCCAAACTGAACGCTCGGGCGGCGCGGGAAGAAAAGGAGTTAAGGGGAAGGAATTCCCGCGCCACCCTCGCTTTTCACCGCCGCCGAATTTCGTGCCAACGAAGTTGGCGCGCCGCATTTAGTAAATTATCACAAATCTTTCCGCTTTTCTATTTCTTTTTCGGCTGCATTTTGAATTGCAGAAGAAACGGTTGATAAAGTCTCGCTTACTGTCGGAGGGCGTCTTTCCTGAAAAGGAATTCCCAAGAAACTCGCAATTCTTGCACCAAGAGTTTTTTCTGAAATTATCTGTCGCCCCATTACTCTAATAGAAGACGAACTGCCTGGATTGAGCTGAACGATCTCGCCACCATTAAAGACAAAAGCTAAATGATACGAATATCCACCGCCACCCCTACTTGAAGAATTGTAAGCGACAGATAATTCAACCTCTTTGATTTGTTTTAAATCATACTCATTGATACTTTTACCAATTAATTCTCTTCGCAAAAATGTTAGTTTGTTTGCTAATTTATCCAACTTAACCGTAGTAATTTTTGCAACAGCAATAACAAACCCGCCGAGAAAAATTCCTACCAATCCCGACCAAAATGGTGGCTGATTAGTGAAAAAATCTGGTTTAATAATTACTGCGATTCCAGCCAAGAGAAATACTATCCCGACAGCAAAGGCAATAATATTTCTATCTTTGAGCACCATTAAATTTTCGTTTTCTTTAACGATTCTCATAATGAGGGCTGCTCAAAATATGTTCCTTGGCATTCCGCCGCCCCAAAATCGCCGCCTTCGGTTTCGCATACATTGCCACTAGGTGTTAATTTACAAGAAACATTACCGCTTTCAAAATTTCCTTCTTTCCACCTTGTAAGCACCTCTGTTAAGTCGCTCGTATTAAACTTACAAGTTCCATCTCGTCCCTCAAGTTTTTTGTATATTTCTTTTTGTTGATTGACTATTTCTTGTGGTATGTTTGGAGGAAATTCTAAATCTATCTTTTCTGTGCGCAGATAAAAATTACACTTGTTTATTTCACTTCCCTTAATTTCAAAAAAAGACGTGTTAGTTTGCTTCACTCCAAAAATATCAATTGTTACAGTATGAATAACTTTTGCTGGTTTGCAATCTGTCGAAGCCTGAATTAAACATTCAAGATTCTGCTTGCAATCTAAAATAGTAGCTATCCTTGGGTTTTCCTGTTGTGGCGTTGGCGACAGAGTCTCTTCTTGTAGTTGTTGAGTTTGTTCTTTGGTTAATTCTAGTTTTTCTTCTGACTTAAAAATTGTTTGGCTGGCAAGATATGCGCCGCCACCCAATACTGCTACTCCGATTACAATACCCGCGATCATTTTCCAGACACCGCCCGAAGCGACAACTGGAGATGCTGAATATGCAGTTGGTATATTCGGGGCATCAATGTTATTAAAACCTTCTTCAATATCTTGTGCTTGCCAGCCATTAGTCATAAGAGAACTTTTAATTTGTTCTCGGCTGACACCCTGTTGCATTTGTTGCTTGATGTAATCAAGTATTTGTTGATTTACCATAGTTTTACTCAATTATTATTAAAAAATGCGACCTTTTTATTTTATTAAATTTTCTATTGAAACGCCCAATGCTTTGGCGATTTTCGCCATAGTTTGCACGCTTGGCTTATTAACTGTGCCGCTTTCAACTTTCATAAGCGTTGTATATTTAATATCCGCCTTCTTGACTAAATCATCTTGGGTTAGGCTAAGTTTAGCGCGCATTTTCTTGATATTCTCGCTGATTGTTTTTCCGCTTGTCATATAAATAAAGTTTTGGTAGTATTATAGTATATAAAGTTATTATCTGTATTTTTACACTACCAAATAATATAAAAATACTCAAACAAAATTCTTGAAAGTTTAATCTTGGTGGGTGTGGGAGGAATCGAACCTCCGACCTCTATCTTATCAGGATAGCGTTCTAACCACTGAACTACACACCCATAGTTAATAATTATTTATTATTTAGCTGAAACTCAAATGCGCTATTCAAAAGACTTACCAGATAATACCTGATTTAATTTATCAAAATCAAATCGCTCTATCAGTTGTTCTTTATCAAATTCTTGGCGCGATACGGCATCAAACGAATCGGCTAAAAAACTAATTGAGTAAATAATATATGAAAGTCCGGCAAAAAACAAAATAATCGCCGCTACTAAGAGAGTTATGTCTAATTTTCTTTTCTTCATATAATCTTATCGCGAAAATATCCTACCTTCCATAGAAGCGTTAAACTTATCATTCGCAAAATCAAAATCAACAGAGTTAAATTGGATAAAATATAACCCCTCTTCTATTTTTTTTAAAAGAGGAATAAAGTTCTTCTCTTCACCGCTAATATTAGCATCAAACTCTGCAAAACCCGGAGTTAAATCTGTCCCGGGAGAATCATTGCCAAATGCAAAAGTAAACTTAACTCCAAAATCTGAAGCTAAAGCTATTAATCTCCGCCTAAAATCAAACAGACTATCGGTGTCAGGTAAAATATTAAACAAGACATTATAGTATTCTGCCGCTCTTCTTGATTCATCCTTCAACACAACCAGAGAATCAATAGCACGGACGCGAAAAGCCGTATCCCGCCTTAATTCTTGAATGCGGGAAACTCTTGAACTTATATCGGAAAAAACAAAATAATTCGCAATTAGTATCACTGCCACAATCCCAAGGCTGATTCCAAGATCTATTAAAAAACTTCTCTTAAAGTCTTTGCGCATTTTATTTAAAAAGTTCTCTATATGATAACATAGAAAGTATGGATATAAAAGAATCAAAAAGCTACAACGCGCTAAATATAGCTTTGTTTGGCGATTACAAAAAACTTGAAAAACTATTTAATGAATACGGCGCGTGGACAACCGCTTGGGAAAATACAAAAACCAAAACCGAAATAGACGCTGAGAAAGAATGGGAAAAACTCAATGAACACAACATAAAATTGATTTTAGTGAAAGATGAAAATTTTCCTACGCTCCTAAAAGAAATTCCTTTTTGTCCTTTCGGGCTATATATAAAAGGCGTGAATTTAAGAAATGAGGATTTAACCATAGCAATCGTCGGCACAAGAAAATCAAGCGCGCACGGAAAAATAACCGCAAAAAATTTTGCTCATAGTCTTGGTAAAGCAAATTTTACCATAATAAGCGGGCTTGCCTTGGGAATTGATACTGCCGCCCATCTCGGCGCATTGGAAGCAAGAGCAAGAACAATCGCGGTTCTTGCAAACGGGCTAAATGATATATATCCCCGCCAAAACTACTCTGTAGCCCAGAAAATATTGAAAAACCGAGGAACTTTAGTATCAGAGTATGCGGTCAACTCTCCATCTCTACCGCACAGATTTATAGAAAGAAATCGCATTATAAGCGGCCTTGCTTTAGGCTCAATTATAATCGAAGCCCCTCAACGTTCGGGCGCCATGGCAACCGCCAGATTTGCCATTGAACAAAATAGAGAAGTTTTTGTAGTTCCTGGAAATTTTGACAATAAGAATTTTGAGGGTTCGCACGAACTCATTAAAGCAGGAGCCGCTCTTATAACCTCGCCTGAAGATGTGTTAAAAAATTTAGGTCTTGAAGAAACGATAGAAAAAACTTTACAGGAAAAAAAGATTCTGGAAATAAGAAAACTTGACGAAAAACAAAAATCAGTTATCTTGTGTTTACAAGATTCAGGAGAAAAATTAGAGCTGGATGAAATATCTAAATCTTCCGGACTAGAGATTCCAGAAACAGGAAGTATAGCAAGCCTGCTTGTAATTCAAGGTTTTATAAAAGAAGAAAACGGAAAATATTTTATTTAACAATGAAGTTAGTAATAGTAGAAAGCCCGACAAAAGCAAAGACTATTTCAAAATTCCTGGGAAAAGATTATAAAATAGAATCTTCTTTCGGGCATATTCGCGATCTTCCAAAAGGAAACTTGGGCATAGACATTGAAAATAACTTTGAGCCGAAATATGTCATTCCGACCAAAGTGAGAAAAGTTGTAACCTCTTTAAAAAAAGAAGCGAAAAAAAGCGAATCCGTGATACTCGCAACTGACGAAGATAGAGAAGGAGAAGCCATTGCGTGGCATCTGACAAAAGCTCTCGGTCTTGAAAATGAATCCTCTATTGACAGAATCGTATTCCATGAAATCACCAAAAGTGCTATTCAAGAAGCTCTTAAGAATCCGAGGAAGATAAATCTTGATTTAGTTGACGCGCAACAAGGCAGAAGGGTTCTTGATAGAATCGTTGGCTATAAATTATCTCCTTTTCTTTGGAAAAAAATCGCCCGCGGACTGTCAGCGGGAAGAGTCCAATCCGTTACCGTAAAATTAATCGTGGACAGAGAAAACGAAATCAGAGTCTTCAAACCTCAAGAGTATTGGACGATCTCTGCGCTTTTAAATAAAAAAAACGGGGACAACAAAATAATAGAAGCGAATTTATTCAAAATTGAAACAAACACTCTGAATAAATTTGATATTAAAAATAAGGATGAGGCTGAAAAAATAAAATCTGATTTAGAAAATGGGAATTATCAAATCGCTAAAATAATCAAAAAAGAAACAAAGAAAAATCCTCCTCCTCCTTTTATCACAAGCACTCTCCAACAAGCCGGCGCAAATCGTCTGAGATACACATCTAAGAAAACGATGTTTTTGGCGCAAAGATTATATGAAAACGGACATATAACTTATATGCGAACCGATTCCGTAAATCTTTCAAGAGATGCGACAAATTCAGCAAAAAATTGGCTTGAATCAAATCTAGGCAAAGAATACGCGCTTGAAACTCCGCGAATGTTTAAAACAAAATCGAAAATGGCTCAAGAAGCTCACGAAGCGATCAGGCCGACAAATATTGAGAATTCTCCAGACAAAATAAAACTGAAAGAAGAAGGTGAAGAAAAACTCTACACAATAATCTGGCAGAGATTTATGGCATCGCAGATGCCGGAAGCAAGATTTGATTCAACTTCAACTGAAATAGAAACTAAGAACACAAAGAAGAAATATAGCTTTAAAGCCAGCGGCAACATTATGAAATTTGATGGATTCTTAAGAATCTGGCCTCAGAAATTCGAGCAAAAAGAATTGCCGGAGTTAGAAGAAAATGAAAAGCTAGACTTAAAGAAGATAATGACGAACCAACACTTCACAGAGCCTCCTCCAAGATATTCTGAAGCAAGCTTGATTAAAACTCTGGAAGAATACGGAATCGGACGTCCCTCAACCTACTCGCCTACTATTTCAGTAATTCAAACACGAAACTATGTTGAAAAAGAAACTGGAAAATTTAAACCGACTGAAATGGGCGAATTGGTCAATAAAGTTTTAACAGAAAACTTTCCGGAAATCGTTGATATAAATTTCACCGCTCAAATGGAGAACGAACTTGATGAAGTCGCAACAGGAAAGATAAGCTGGCAAGGAATTATAGATGAATTCTACAAACCATTTTCAAAAAATCTTGAAGCAAAATACGAAGCAGTAAAAAAAGAAGATATAACAGGAGAAGAAAAAACCGATGAAAAATGTGAAAAGTGTGGCAAGGAGATGATTATTAAAATGGGACGTTTTGGAAAATTTATGGCGTGCTCTGGTTTTCCGGACTGCAAGACCACTAAAAAAATTGAAGGCGGAGGGGGGTTCGCAAAATTCCCGCCAAAAACAACAGGGTTAAAATGCAAAGAATGTTTGGCGTCAAGCGACCCGGATGCAAAAAACAATCCCGGAGACATTGTTGAGAGAAAAGTCTCAAAAGGACGCGCGCGCGGAAGACGATTTTGGGGTTGTTCAAAATATCCTTCCTGTAAATTCGCCACTTGGGAAAATCCACTTGACCCAAAAAAGAAAGTTGAAACTAAATCCAAGTCAACTGAGCAAGATTAAAAAAATTAGCAAAATTCCTTTTAAACTTTGAATTACAAAATAGGCATTTGGAATGTAATAAATAAATGTCCGATTCTGTAATCTAAAATATTAAATAAATTAAGTGGGAAAAGAAACGTCAGAAGACAGTGTTGGATTATCAAGCTCCGCGATTCGCTCTTTTTCCAATAATTTATCCAGAATGTTTTGCAATTCTTCAGGAGAATGAAAGCTGATTGTGATTTTCCCGCTATCGCCTGATTTTTGAACATTGACTTTTGCTCCCAAGAATTCTTCCAGTTGATTGGTAAAAGCTTTGGTTTCCGGGTCATATTGCGCCGTCGCGTCGGATTTTAATTCCCGCCCTTCTTCATCGTTTTGAATTCTTCTTATCTTAGACCTCAAATCGCGAACGCTTGTATTATTCTTTAACAAATCTTCAAAAAGGGCTTGTTGTTTCGCTAAATCTGAAACCGTTAAAAGCAATCTAGCTTGACTCTCGCTTATACGGCCCTCACTCACTGATTTTTGTATTGATTCCGGCAAACTTAAAAGGCGCATAGTGTTAGCAATCGCTTCGCGGCTTTTGCCAATTTTCGCCGCGATTTCACGTTGCGTAAGTCCAAAATTATCCTGCAACTTTGCATAAGCCTTTGCCGATTCAATCGGGTCCAAATCAGCTCGTTGGACGTTCTCAACAATAGCGAGCTCTAACCTCTCCCTATCTAAATCAATGTTCCTGATAATCGCCGGAATTCTCTCTAAACCGATTAATTTTGAAGCTAAAAGCCTTCTCTCTCCGGCGATGAGCTGATATTCAACATCGGTTCCAAGTTCGGTTTCCTTTTCTAATTTTGTTACAACGACTGGCTGTAAAATTCCGAATTCTCTTATAGAATTAGCTAATTCCTTTAACTCTTCTTCCTTAAAATTCCGCCTTGGTTGATAAGGATTAGGTTTTATTTTATCAACTTCAATTAAAAAAACCGGTCCTTGCGAATGTTTTTCGTCCATATATTATCTAGGTATTTTTATTTACTTTAGCTTATTTCTATTTTATAATCAATCAAGTTGGAATAGTTTTTGCCTAACAATACCGAAACGTAAAGTTCTGCAGTAATCATAAAACTGGAAAAAATTCATAGGCAAATGATATGCCGCGGTGGCGGAATTGGCAGACGCGATGGACTCAAAATCCATTATCCGCAAGGATGTGAGAGTTCAAATCTCTCCCGCGGCACCAGAATGGAACTTAGCGGTTGTGAACCAACAGCGGAGTGGGCGGCACGAAGCGCCACCCACAATTCAGTCTCTGAAAAGCCGTTAAGTTCTGTTTTTGGTGTCTCTATTTTACCAAGCTCGCACCTAGAAACCACACTTTTCTCTACTTATAACAGCAATATACAACTAAGTTTAAATTTATTTCCATTCGTGAAGCAACTGGACACAAGCCACCTTTATGCGCAAGGAACGATTGACTTTTGGATTTAATATGCTATGATAAAATAAAATCCAAGCGCGGTGCTTGGGTGAATCAAACCGCACCTTTAAATGAGGAACCGGCAATGAAAAATAATCCGGTGGACGCCTCCTTGTTTTGTAAGGAGTAGAAATGCGACAAGAACGCCGCCGATGGAAACTGTTTGATGTCACAGTTCAATTCAACGAGAAAACCTATACGATAAGAGGTGTTGATGCGGTTTCAGTAAGGCAGGCAAATTATCACGCGATAAAAAAATTTCGGGAGCAACACAGACTTCCGGACAACGCATTTGTAAAAATAAAATACTCCACCGAAAAACAGCGAACCTGAAGTCTCTGCAATACGATGTAGGGGCTTTTTACTTTGAATTACGAAACTCCTTTAATTGAATTTTTCGGAATTTCAAGCGAGGCAAAGTAAAAATTTCGCAGGGATATACACAAGTATATTTTAAAAAATTTTTGCAAAGCCAGAGCCGAAAGGCCGGAAAAAGACTTGAAAAAGGAGTTTCGTAATTCAAAGTTTTTTAATACCTCTTCTCAATATCACGTATATCGTGTTCCAAGCCTTTTTCAAGTTTCTCAAGCTCGCGCAATATTTCATCTCTTTTATTAATTTCCTCTGGCGTAAGAGATCTACCATCGGAGCTAACCGCTAAATCTTTAAGTTGGTCCATTAATCCACGCCTAACTTCTTCAAAACCGTGATGAAATCTTTCTTCTGTTTCTTTTAAATGCTTTTCCATCAACCCATGCTTCAACTTTGCAATTTTTTTTCTAAAATATATAGAAATAGAAAAAATTGCAAAAAGAAAAATCAAAACAACTGATGCAATTACAACATATCTTATATTAATCCCGAAAACATTTACTCCGGTGACTATTGACCGTATATTTCTAGGATTAGACCAGCTTGACACTTCTTGCCCAACTTGTTGCCTGGCTCTTACTTCCCAATTACCGGATGAAAGAAAAACTTTTTCATTAACAACCCATTCCCCAAAAGAATCAGCGCTAACCGTAAACCTCACAGGCTGTTCCCCTTGTTTTAAAATATTAATCATCACTAAAGAATTAGGTTCTGCTCTGCCCTCTAAATACAAGATTTCTTCCAGAGGATAAAAAATGTCCGGACTAATAGATATATAAGGTTGAAACAGAGGTTTGTCATGAACTATATTAGAATTCTGAGTTGAATCTCCGGTCTCGGCAAAAGAAAGACTATATATAAAAATAGAAAAAATAAAAACTGATAGAATTACTAATTTTTTATTCATTTTCTTTTTCTTTTTGAGGACTTTCTTAAAAACGACAACTCGCCTAAATCATGCCGGATAATCGGACGCAAATGGTGTTTGTGTCTCCTCCAAATAAATATCATATATATTAATACTGCAAGTGTTGTGAATAGCAAAATAGGCAAAAATAATCCCCATGGCGCAAAAAATATATAAAAATCAACTCCTTCCGGACTCAAAAACTGAAAGAATGAGGATAAAATGCTAATTGTTACAGATTCATCGCGAAAATTTCCCGCCTTGTCATACGCCCGTATAACAACTTCATATCTTCCCGGTTCAAGCTCAGAAATCTGATGCGGATTTGACGCTTCAAAAAAGAAAGTTGATTCATTGGGCCCGCTTTTAAGCGGAACAATCTTCATTTCAAAATGGTCAAAACCTGAAAGAGAATCAGTTGTAAAAAATCTTAAAATCGGACTCCTGTTTGAAGTTCGTTCTCCCGGAGATACTTTAATTCCAAAAGCGGCAGGAGGAACGGTGTCAATGTTTAAAAAATAATGGCTGACTCCGCTCCAAGAACTGCCGGCTTTTTCTCTAACATGAAAATACCAAATACCGCTATCTAAATCGCTAAAAGTCGCCTCATCATCAACCGTATCAACGCTAGTATCCGGAGCGCTAACTGGATCGTGGTCAATAGAATAACTGGCCCCTTGTGATTGTTTAATAGAAGTCCATTTAAAGATAGGGTTTGGGTCTTTATACCATCTACCCTGCTCAGGATGAGTCGGAGAAAAAACATCAGGACCTTGCGCAGGCGGCAATATTAATCTAAAAGACCCGGGAGAAGTTTGTCTTAAGATATTTGTTCCTTTTCCATCGTTTGCTAAAACAGAAGTATTCTCTCCAAAAGTTATCCTTGCCGCTCCCGGAGATACCACTCTAAAAGTAAAAGATTGCGCAATCCCTTCAGATGTATTAACTCCGGGAGAAGGTATGCCGCCGACAAAATAGATTCTGCCTTCCCTGTTTGAAAAGATTGGAGGGCTTGCCCAAATCTCAACAATGGATTTACCCAAAGAAGGGTCGGCTAATTGTAATTTGTCCGGAGGGAAATTGAGCTCTACCTCTACAGTATTCACTGATTCACCTTGCGTATTCAAAACCACAGAAATATCAAAAGTACTGCCTAAAATAAATGAGCCAGTCGCAGGACTTAGTCGTAGAGTTGCAGCTTCTGAAACTTCACGAGAAAACAAAACTCCAACTAACAAAAATAGAATGAAGACTACTTTTTTCACTATTTTAATTATAACAAAGCTTTAAAATAAATACTTGTTTTTAACAAATAAAAGTTTTTGCTTTAAATTCCAAAAACTCCAAGAATGAAATTAATAACGTCAAGCAAGAATCCCCAAACAGCCTTAAAGAATAAGCCTATTAAACCAAATACCGAAATTCTCTCTTTCTCAACCTCTGGCGCGCTACTCTCGACATCGTTATCAAGTAAGGCTGATAACTGCGCGGCGCTAAACAATCTGTCATCCGATACCGTATCTTGGACTATTTTGCTAATCTTCTCATTCTCAATCTGAGGAACGGGCAGACTCCTTGTCCAATCCGAGAAAAGCAAACTTAAAATTCTGCCGGTTATCACTTTTGGTTTTGTAAATAAAATACTCAAGTCCACCAAATCAACATCGCCATCACAATTCAAATCAGACCTGCCGCATCCAGAAGCCGGAATTATTTCACCGGTAATGAATTTAATAAAAGGCGGTATTACCGGAGGAATAAACGGCTGAGAAGGTCCAAGAGTAGGAAGAGGAGGAGGAGCAAGCTTTGTCGGTTTTCCGCCAAAGCCTCCTGGCGGCGGGGG
>Ga0066639_10003227_pt1 | contig 14166 bp, 8 predicted proteins | sample CryGeyCG2114_010_2_FD_59504 | JGI IMG/M metagenome (GOLD analysis project Ga0066639, IMG submission 59504) | Groundwater microbial communities from aquifer - Crystal Geyser CG10_big_fil_rev_8/21/14_0.10 | ecosystem: Environmental > Aquatic > Deep subsurface > Groundwater | place: USA: Utah...
ACTATTCAAGCAATGGTTCATTCTGGAGTAAGACCTGAATGGATGTTTTTGACTCATATACCTGTTATACCTCCAGCTTTAAGACCTATGGTCCCACTAGATGGCGGTAGATATGCTACTTCAGATGTTAATGATCTTTATAGAAGAGTTATAAATAGAAATAATAGATTAAAGAAACTTAAAGAAATAAGTGCACCTGATGTTATTTTAAGAAATGAAAAAAGAATTCTTCAAGAAGCTGTTGATGCTTTGGTGGATAATTCTATAAGGCACGGAAATTCGGGTTCAGCTTTAAATCAATCACAAAGGAGGCCTCTAAAATCTTTGGCAGATAATCTAAAAGGAAAGAGAGGAATATTCAGACAAAATCTTTTAGGTAAAAGAGTTGATTACTCGGGTCGTTCCGTTATTGTTGTTGGGCCTGATTTAGCTTTAAACCAGTGTGGTTTACCAAAACATATGGCCCTTGAGTTGTTTAAACCTTTCGTTATATCGCAGCTATTAAAAAAAGAATTAGCTTATAATATAAGAGGGGCAAGCAAACTTATAGAAGATGGGGTGCCTGAGGTTTGGGCTATACTTGAAGAGGTTATAACAGATAAATATGTTTTATTAAACAGAGCACCTACCCTTCACAGATTAGGTATTCAAGCCTTTAAACCTGTGTTAATAGAGGGAAATGCAATACAAATACACCCTTTGGTTTGTTCAGCTTTCAATGCTGACTTTGATGGTGATATGATGGCGGTTCACGTTCCTTTGTCTCTTGAGGCTCAAGCTGAAGCTAGAGAAATTATGGCTGCAGATAGGAATATCCTAAAACCTGGTTCTGGTGATCCAACGGTTTCAGCAAAAATGCTTGATATTGTTTTAGGTTGTTTTTGGATGACTAAAGAAAAAGACGGAGAGAAAGGTGAGGGTAAAATTTTTTCATCACCTAATAGTGCTATAACAGCTTATGATTTTGGAGAAATCTCTTTTAGATCAAAAGTTAAAGTTTTACCTACTGATTCTCCTAAATATGAAAAATTTGAGGGTAAATTGTTTGATACTACTGTAGGTAGATTATTATTCAATAGTGTTTTACCTAAAGATTATCCTTTCATAAATAGTACTATTGATAGAAAAAAGATAACTTCACTTGTAGATGATCTTATAGAAAAATATGGCATAGAAAAAGTTCCGGCAATTATTGATAAAATAAAATCTTTTGGGTTTAAGTATGCTACATATTCTGGTGTAACTTGGGGTATAGATGATATAAATATTCCTGAAGGAAAAGAAGCTATAGTTTCTGATGCCAAAAATAAAGTTGATTCTATAGTTGGACATTTTAATTCAGGTCTTATATCTAAAGATGAGAGATTAAGGCAGACTACTGAAATTTGGCATAAAGCTAAAGCTGAGGTAGAAAAATTAATGCCTGAAACATTACCAAAAGACGGGCCAGTTGCTGATATGGTGCTTTCGGGAGCCAGAGGATCTATGGGTAATATTACTGCTATGGGAGGTATGAAAGGTTTGATTACAAACACAGCTGGAGAGACCATAGAATTTCCTATTATTTCGAGTTCAAAAGAAGGTCTAACTCCACTTGAATACTTTATTACTACTCACGGAAGTAGAAAGGGTCTGACTGATACAGCTCTAAACACTGCAAAAGCTGGTTATCTTACAAGAAAACTTTTCGTTGTGGCACAGGATACAATTATTACAGAGGAAGATTGTGGAACAAAAGAAGGTATTGTAATAAATAAAAAAGAAAAAGGAGGAATGGAAATATCTTTACCTAGACATATAAAAGGAAGGTTCTTGGCGCAAGATGTTGTTTCTCCTAAAGGAGAAGTATTATTTAAAAAAGATCATTTTGTAACTAAAAAGGATGCCCAAAAAATAGAAGAAGAGGGCGTACTATCTGTGAACGTAAGATCTCCTTTGGCATGTAAAACAACTAATGGTATTTGTGTTAAGTGTTACGGAGCTGATTTAGGTAATAATAAAGTAGTTGAAATAGGTGAGGCTGTTGGTACTGTGGCTGGTCAAGCTATTGGTGAACCTGGAACTCAGCTTACAATGAGAACTTTTCACCAAGGAGGCGCTGCTACTATTGGAGGGGATATAACAGCTGGTCTTCCTCGTGTAGAAGAATTGTTTGAAAAAAGAAAACCAAAAAATCCAGCAGTAGTTTCTTCTGTTTCTGGTGTTGTTACAGATATAAAAGTAACTTCTAAAGAAAAATTAATAACCATTACTCCAAACCTAGAGGATAGAACAAAAAATAAGCAAACAATTGAATATAATGTGCCAATTAATAGGATGATTTTGGTGAAAATAGGAGATGAGGTAGATAAGGGCGCTATTATTACAGATGGTTTTGCTGACATAGATGAATTATTCAAATATGCCGGAAAAGAAAGTACTATTGATTATGTTATTAAAGAAATAAATAAACCTTATGAGCTTCAAGGGGAAACTGTGTCTAGGAAACATATAGAAACAATTGTTAGACAAATGTTCTCAAGGAGAAAAGTTAAAGAAGCTGGAGATACTGTATTTTCTCCAGGGGATATAGTCGAGGTTTCATTTTTGACAGAGGAAAATGAAAGAGTTAAGGCTTCAGGTGGTTTGGAGGCAAAATCAGAGAGCGTTGTCATGGGTATTACAGATGTTTCTCTTTCAAGAAAAAGTTTCTTGGCTTCTGCTTCTTTCCAACACACTACAAGGATGCTCATTGGAAGTGCTATAAGGGCTAATGAGGATGAGCTAACTGGTCTTATGGAAAATGTTATTTTGGGAAGATTAATTCCTGCTGGTACAGGATTTAAAGGAAGTCCTAAGTCCAAAATGATAGAAGAGGTAAAACAGAAATCTTCACAAAATCTAGAAATTATAGAATAATCTGAAATCTTAGTGGAGACTTTATCGGTGAAAACACTGCATATGTCATCACAAGTAGAACAAATAAAATCAAAAATAGACATAGTTTCTCTAATTGGTTCGTATATAAAATTGGAGAAAGCTGGGTCTAACTTTAAAGGCAGGTGTCCTTTTCATAATGAGAAGACTCCTTCCTTTTTTGTGTCACCAGAAAGAGGTAATTATTATTGTTTTGGCTGTCATGCTAAGGGTGATATATTTACTTTTGTTCAAGAGTTTGAGGGGTTGGATTTTATAGGCTCATTGAGACTTTTAGCTGATAGGGCTGGAATAAAAATAGAAAAGTTTGAATCAGGCCAGAAAGGGGAAAAAGAAAAACTTCTATCTATTATGGAACAAGCTGTGATTTTCTATCAAAATAATTTTGATACTTTTGAACCTGCTAAGTCTTACATGAAAAATAGAGGCATTAAAGATGAAAGTATTTCTTCTTTTCGCATTGGCTACGCTCCATTAGGATGGAGAAGTCTTTTTGATCATCTGAGTTCAAAAAATATTTCTCCAGAAGATATGCTTAGTGCTGGTTTGATAAAAAAGAAAGATAATTCGAATTCTTATTATGATGTATTTAGAGGTAGGATAGTATTTCCAATTTCAGATACATCCGGAAGAGTCGTTGCTTTTTCAGGAAGAATTCTTGTTCCAGATGATAAATCTCCAAAGTACCTAAATAGTCCAGATACATTACTATTTAATAAATCTGAAATTATCTTTGGATTAGATAAAGCTAAAAATGAAATAAAAATAAAAGATTACTCTATTCTTGTTGAGGGACAGATGGATCTTGTGATGCTTCATCAGATTGGTATAAAAAATGCAGTAGCTTCTTCTGGAACTGCTATAACTGAATCTCACATTATAAATTTACAAAGAAGATCAAATAGGATAATAATGTTCTTTGATGCAGATAATGCTGGTTTTTCAGCGTCAAATAAAACAACTCAAATGGCCTTTATATCTTTTGGTATGGAAGTCAAATTAGCTCAACTACCTAAAGGTAAAGATCCTGCTGATATTATTAAGGAAAGTCCTGAAGCAATAAAAGATATATTAAAAAATTCAAAAAACATTGTTGATTTTTACATGGATACTATTATCTCAGAAAACTTAAAACCGCAAGATTTGGGAAGAGAAATACAAAATAATGTATTTCCATATATAGCGGCCTTTTCTGGTGATATAGAAAAAGCAAATTTTATAAAAAGTATTTCTTTTAAAACATCAATAAAAGAAGAAGCTCTTTGGAATGACTTTAAAAAATTTACAAAAAATATAAAATTTACACAAAAACAAGATAATCTTATAAAGAGCAGGGCTGATTCAATAGAAAAGAGAATATTTGGAATAATTTTGTGGTCTAAAGATAAGTCTAATAGTGGTGTTGACACTGTAAAGTTTTTTGAAAAATTAAATGTTATATTAGGTAAAGATAAAGTAGATAAACTATTAATTGATTTTGAAAAAGATAAGGATTCCATTTTGTTTGAAACAGAGTTAATTTATGGAGGTTCAATAAATTTAGAAAATGATTTAGAAGAATTAATTTTGGGATTAGAGGAGGAGTCTTTAAAGAATAAGTTTAGTCAGGCAATGAATTTATTGCAAAAAGCAGAAAGAGATAAAGATAAAAATAATATTAATAAATATTTAGAAGAATGTAGAAGCCTTTCACAAAAAATTAATACTTTAAAATACAAATATGAAAAAAAACAATAAACCAAAAAAAATAAAAGATATTAAAAAAAACACAAAGAAGGTTTCTAAGATAGTTAAGAAAAGTACAATCAAAAAAAATAAATTAACTATACCTAAAGTAAAACCAAAAAAGGGTACCAAAAAAGTATTTGCCCTTTCTTCTACAAAGTCTTTAAAAACTAAACAAACTAAAAAAGCTGACCAACATAAAGATGGTTTAGAAAAATTAGTATCTAGGGGTAAAGAAAAAGGTTATGTTACTTATGATGAGATCTTAAAAGAGTTCCCTCATATAGAAGAAGACATAATGTTTTTGGAAGAATTATATGAAAAATTAAGCACTTCTGGAGTAGATGTTTTAGAAGGGGGTGGGCTTTTAGAGGCTCCTATGGATGATCTGTTAAACAAGAAATATTCTTATGGCGGAAGAGTTGATTCATCTTATGATTCTATTCAAATGTATTTAAAGGAAATAGGTCAATATCCTTTAATATCTGGTGGAATGGAGAAGGATTTAGCTAAAAGAATTGAAAATGGAGATGAAGAAGCAAAATCTTTGTTAGCTAGAGCTAACTTGAGACTAGTTGTTTCTATCGCTAAAAAATATGTAGGCCGTTCCGCAGATCTTACTTTGTTGGATCTTATACAGGAGGGCAATATAGGTCTATTTAAGGCAGTAGATAAGTTCGATTGGACAAAAGGTTATAAGTTTTCTACTTATGCAACTTGGTGGATAAGACAAGCTATCACGAGAGCCCTGGCTGATCAATCTAGGACAATTAGAGTTCCAGTACATATGGTTGAAACTATAGCTAAATATAAACAAGTAGTAAGAAGACTTTCTCAGGATTTAGGAAGAGACCCTTTGCCAGAGGAAATTGCCACAGAGATGAATCTTTCAGTGGATAAAATTTATACAATAGAGAAAATAGATCAAAGCACAGTATCACTTTCTGCTCCTATAGGTGAAGATGGAGATGATAGTAAGTCTACTTTAGGTGATTTTCTGGCTGATGAAAAAATTCTTTCTCCAGATCAAGAATCAGCAAGAAGAATTATTTCAGATCAAGTTAAAGAAATTTTAAATGATCTTCCTGAGAAAGAAAGAAGGATATTAGAAATGAGACATGGTTTGATAGATGGGGTACAGCACACCTTGGAAGAGGTAGGTAAAGAATTTGGAGTTACAAGAGAGAGAATTCGTCAGATAGAAGCTAAAGCTCATGAAAAAATAAGACAGCACGATAAAATAAATAGACTAAGAAATTACTACTAAAATGTTGTTTGATGAAAAATATAAAAAACTAAATCAAAAACAAAAGGAAGCAGTCGACATGATAGAAGGACCTGTTATGGTTATTGCTGGACCAGGAACTGGAAAAACAACAATTTTAACATTGAGAATAGCTAATATTTTAAAAAAAACTGACACACCACCGTCTGGCATATTGGCACTAACTTTTACTGATGCTGGGGTAAAGTCAATGAAGATGAAATTAAGAGAAGTAATTGGTAACATAGCAGATGAAGTTAGAATTCATACTTTTCACTCTTTTGCAGGCAGTATCATTTCTGAGTTTGGTGATCATTTTCCTCATCTTTCAAAAACAACACAAATAACAGATATAGAAAAAGAATCAATAATAAGAAATATTTTAAAAAATAAAAAATATTCAAAATTGAGACCTCTAGGTGATACTGATTTTTATCTGAATAAAATTATAAGTTCAATAAGTGAATGTAAAAAGGAGGCTTGGACTCCTTCGTATATAGAAAATTTTTCCAAAGAACAAATAGAGCAAATTAAAAATGATGAAGATTCTATTTCAACCAGAGGCAAGAATAAGGGAGAATTAAAGGCTGATGCTTTAAAAAGAATAGATAAACACGAAAGAACTATTTTGTTTTCTTCTGTCTTTCTTGAGTACGAAGAGATTAAAAAAGAACAAAGAAAAATGGATTTTGATGATCTTCTTTTTGAACTTGTTTTTACTTTGAAAAAAGATGAGCTTCTCTTGAGACTTTTGCAGGAAAAGTTTTTATACATACTTGTAGACGAACATCAGGACAGTAATGATTCTCAAAATTTGATAATAGCAATGCTGGCTGATTTTTTTGATACACCTAATATTTTTGTTGTAGGGGATGAAAAACAGGCAATCTATCGTTTTCAAGGTGCTTCTGTAGAGAATTTTTTAAAGTTTCAAAATACATGGAAAGATATGAAAGTCATATCTCTCGAGGATAATTATAGGTCTCATCAGGGTATTTTAGATGCTGTCTATTCTATGATTGAACAAAACTATGAAGGAGATCAATATAAAGATTTAAGATTACCTCTTAAGGGTAGTGAAAATAAAAAACCAATCGACTTGGTTTTTGCTCCAAATGTACAATCTGCAGATGCTTATTTAATCCAAGAATTAAAAAATATTACTAAAAATGAAAAAGATAAAACAGTAGCTGTAATTTTAAGGTGGAATAGAGATGTTGATCATGTTCTTTCTATTTGTGAAAAGAATGATCTAAAAGTTTCAGCCGAAAGAGGGGCAGATATTTTTTCTCATCCTTTGGGTAGTGTTTTTTTTAGTATATTAGATTATATTTATGATCCATCTAATCTAGAAAGTTTGATTCATTCTATTTCAGCTGGTCTATGGGGTCTTGATTTTGAAGAGCAGATCTCTCTTATAAAAGATATTAAATCTGGTAAATTAGGAGATATCAATAAAAGAATACCTGATTTATATATAATCAGAGATCAAATAAATAATTTAGATCCTCTAAACTATTTAATGTTGGTGGGAAATGTTTCAAACCTAGTTTCTCCTAAAAGATTACAAGATCCTTTGTCTGTGGAAGTTTGGAGATCTATTCTAGATCTTTCTAAAGACATTATTTCAAATTATAGTCTACAAAATTCAAGAGAATTAATTAAAAATCTTTTAGATTATAAAAAAACATCTCAAAATAAAGTAATAAAAATAGGAGGAGGCTTTTTTGATTCAAAAATAAATATAATGACCGCCCATTCTTCTAAAGGACTTGAGTATGATTATGTGTTTGTTCCATATGCTCTTGAAGAATATTGGATGAAGGGTAGAAATTCTTCTTTTTTTATCCTTCCAAATGAAAAAGATGATACTGATGATGTAAAAGACTCCAGAAGACTCTTTTATGTTGCCATGACCAGAGCTAAAGAAAATGTTACTTTGATAATTCCAACATCAGATGATTTGGGTAAAATTTTTACACCCCTTAGATTTGTGGAAGAGTTAGATGTAAAAAGTTTAGATAAAAAAGAAATAGAAAATTCTAATTATATAGAAAAGTTTGATGGTTTTAATTTGGCTTCAAAACGTAAAGATCAAATTATAGAATACACAAAAAAATCAATATCAGAAAATGGTATATCCGTTACAGCTCTAAATCATTATTTGGATTGTCCTAGTAAATTTATATACAAAAGTATATTAAAAATTCCAGAACCACCACACCCTTCTTCAGAAAAAGGTACGGCTATGCATAAGGCCATATCTTCTGTTTGGTCTAATAAAAATAAAGATTTAGAATCTATCAAAAATACTCTAGAAGATGTGGCTAAAAAATATATACAAGATTCTTTTTTAACTAAATTGGATAAAGAAGTTATTATGGAGGAGTTAAATAAAGATATTCCTATTATTGCAAATAATTTGGTGAATCATTTTAATCTTAAAGGAGAAATTTATACTGACAAATGGGTTGAAAAATATATAAAGGTAAAAACAAAAGAAGGGGAGATAGACCTTAGGTTGCATGGTCAGTTAGACTCTATTGTTGTTGAGAATAATAATGTAACGGTATTTGATTACAAAACAACTAAATCTAAATCTTTAAATGCGATCAAGGGTGAAACTAAAAGTGAAGATGGGGGATATTTTAGACAACTTATTTTCTATAAAATATTACTAGAAGGAAATTCTTTATATAAAGATAAAAATATAAATCTTTCTCTGGTTTTTATAAAACCTGATGAAAGAGGAAATTGTCCAGCAGTAGGAGTAGAAGTTTCTTCTTTAGATGTAGATAATTTAATAGAAGATGTAGATAGTCTAGTCAAAGATATATTTTCGGGTCAATTTATAACTAAAAAATGTGATGATGAAAAATGTCGGTATTGTTTAGATAAAAATTATTTTCTGGTCTAATTTATTGAACTTAAAATACCATCAATTGCTTGTTTTATATTTTGGTAAGGTAAAGCTCCTGGTATAAGAACTCTTTCTCCAGTAGATGTGATAATTAGAATTGAATGAGGAGTTCCTTCTCCACCAGATGCAACAGCATTTTCATAGTCAGCCTGAACCTTTTCTGCATATCTTCCACTATTTAAACACTCATTAAAAGCTTCTTTATTTAGGCCAACTTCTTCAGCTATTATAGGTAATTGAGCTAAATCCAAACCATCGTTTGATGTGGTTCTTTCGTATATAGTATCTGTGTATTCCCAAAATTTTGCATTACCTCCAAGTTCAGCTGCACATTCAGTTGCTTCGGCTTCTATTCTTGCGTTTTTATGTAATGAATCTATTGGAAAATGTCTGTAAACCCAGGCAACTTGACCAGTAGGTCCATATTCAGACATTATTCTTTTTAAGGTTACGTGGAATTGTTTACAGAAAGGGCATTCTATATCTGAGTATTCTACTATGATAATATCAGCATTAGGATTTCCTAGTATATGATCATCTGCTGTTATCGGCCTCATTGCTTCTGGTCCTCTAGGGATAACCTCATTAATTTCTTTAGAAGGTTGTTTATTACTAGATAAATATATAGAGCCTCCTATTATGAGTCCTGCTACAATTATAGCTAGAGGTATTGTAAATTTGTTTGTATCCATAAATATTTTAGTTTTTAATTTTAATTTGTGATAGAATTATATCTCATGACACATTTTGAGGCAATTATACTTGGAATAGTTCAAGGAATAACAGAATTTTTACCAGTCTCTTCATCAGGACACCTCATAATTGTGAGATCAATACTAAACCTCCCTTTAGAGTATTCTTTAGGTTTTGACGCAATACTTCAGTTTGCCACGGTCCTTGCTCTAGTTATTTATTTTTGGAAAGATTTATTTAAGATTTTTATAACCATCGTTCGTTCCATTTTAGGTATTTATACAAACAGAGAAGATAAGATTTTAGCATGGTCTGTAATAATTGGAACCATACCTGCTGCTATTTTTGGACTGGTCGTGGAGTCTTATATGGACACAATTTTCAGAGATGTTTTTTTGGTGGCTGTGTCTTTGATTATTGGTAGTTTGATTATGTTTTTTGCTCAAAAACTTGGTAAACAAGATAGACCTCTTTCTTTAGGAAGGGGACTTGTTATCGGACTTTTCCAAAGTCTAGCTTTGATTCCCGGTATCTCTCGTTCAGGGGCAACTATTTCAGGGGGACTTTTGGCTGGACTTCCTAGAAATGAAGCTGTTAGATATAGTTTCGTTTTATCAATCCCAATTCTTTTAGGTTCTGGGGCTAAAAAACTTTTAGAAGTTGATATTTTAAATACATCCTTTGGTTTAGATCTTCTGATAGGATCTTTAACTGCATTTTTTGTCGGACTTTTGGTAATTCATTACTTTATAAAGTATATGAAAAATCACAATCTAAATGTTTTTATATTTTATAGAATCGCTCTAGCCATTATCCTAATTATAGCCTTATTTTAATTTATCTACATTTAAAATAGACTTTGGGTTTTTACTTCCAAAACAGGTTCCCAGTGTTTTGTATCTAGTTTTATTTCTTTAGTAAAAGGCCCTTCTTTGAAAATAAGTTTTTTGTTTTTCATAGCATACTCGTAAACATCTTTTGTGATTTTGACATCATCCAGGCAGTATTTGCGTATTTTATCGATCTCTCCTTGTTTCCACCAAACAACAGCTTCTAAACCATTTCCACTTTTGTGCATTCCAAAAGTTCCTTCGGCTATTTGGTCCAACTTCATCCTACGCCCATAGGTATTTTTTATTTCTTTTAATATATCCAGTGACCTTATCTGATTCAAATCTCCTAGACCGGCTTTTTTGTAGTATTTGTTTAAAAGGGGAATGTCGAAATGGTCGCCGTTGTAGGTTATAAACAAATCAGCTTTGCCAATTATTTCCCACATTTTTGGAAATTCTTCTTCTATAAAACTGTCGTATTTATCTGTCTCATAATCATAAAGTCCAACCAAAGAAATATCTAAATCTACAGGATCGTTTGACCCTACATCTTGAAATATGTTTTTTGTCTCAATATCAAATACTATTTTTCTCATTATTCTGTTTTTTTTATTAATTCTACGATACCTGATATAGAAACTTTGTTTTCTGTCTCAGACTGTAGATGTTTTATTGTGTAAGAATCACTTTTTATTTCATCATCTCCTACCGCCAAAAAGTATGGGATATGTTGTTTTAGGGCTATTTTTATCTGGTCACCAATTTTTTTATTTGTAAGGTTTACGGTTACATTTATTCCTTCAGCCCTGAGAGCACTGGCTAGATATTCTGCATTTCCTATAAATTCTTCTTTTACTGTACCTATATATAAATGGGAAGAGGGATAATATTCAGGAAGTAAATCGTGAGCTTCTAGAAAGTCTCTTGTTGTAACATCTCCAGCACCGAACCCTATGGCTGGAACTTTTTGTGTTCCAAAAATATCTAATAAATCATCATATCTTCCTCCTCCAAAAACAGATCGATTGTTTTCTGGAGAAGTATCAAAGACTTCAAAAACTGTCCCTGTGTAATAATCAAAACCTCTCATAAGGGTCGGATCAAATTTTATGTTTTTTATACCGCTAGCTTCTAATATTTCTATAAGTATAACTAAATCTTCTACATTTTTGTTTTCATTTCCTAAGGTATTTAATAGGATTTCGTTTGATGAAAGAAGTCTGACAAAATCAGTGCTTTTTTCTCCGATTAATTCTTCTACAGAATTTATGAAAATGTCTTCACTTATTTTATCTTTTTTATCTATAATTTTTGAAAGTTTATAAGATATTTCTTCGTTTAATGAAAAATAATTGTATAAATCTTTTATCAATTTTCTACTATTTAACTTGATGATGAAATCTTCTTCTTTTGCACCGAAGTTTTTCATTATAGTGTAGGCAATTTTTATGATCTCTGCATCTGCATTATTTGATTCAACACCAAAAAAATCAACATTAAGTTGCCAGTGCTCTCTCAGACGCCCTTTCTGAGGTTTTTCATATCTAAATAGATTTGGAATAGAAAACCATCGGGCAGGGAAAGGTAATTCTTTGACTTGTGCAGCAATCATTCTGGCTACTGTTGGAGTCATTTCAGGTCTTATTGTCACTTCTCTTTCTCCTCTGTCTATAAAAGTGTAAGTTTGTTCGTTTACTATCTCTTCTCCTGACTTGGCTTTATATAGCTCGGCTGGTTCTAATATAGAAGCGTTGTATTCTTCATAACCAAAAGATTTTACTGTATTTTTCCAGACTTCGAATATGTAGTTTAAAACAAACATATCTTTTGGATAAAAGTCTCTGACACCTTTATAACTCTCGGTACTTATTTTTTGTGACATAATAGATAAAGATTTAATAAAATGATACGATTCTAGATAAGTTTATCTAAAAAATGACCAATATACAAGAAAAAGGAATACATTTGGTATATAAAAATCTAGGAGAAACTCCAAAAGAGGCAATTGAAAGGTATAAATTAGAAAAACCCGAGTTTGGTAACACCACTTTTACTTACGTTGGTAGGCTAGATCCTATGGCTGAAGGACTTCTAATTTTTATAACGACAGATGTTTTAGAAAAGAGGGAAGATTTTATTTCTCTTCCTAAAACTTACATTTTTGAAGTTTTGTGGGGATTAGAGACGGACACAGGAGATGTATTGGGTATGATTCAAAACCAAAATTTAAAAATTCCAAAACCAGAAGAAGTTTTAGATATTTTAAATAAAAGTATTGGAGATTTTAATCAAAAATATCCAGTTTATTCTTCTGAACCAGTTGGAGGGAAACCTCTTTTTGTATGGGCCAGGGAAGGTAGAGTTTCTGAAATAGAAATACCAGGACATAAAGTCTCTTTGTATGAAGCAGGTTTTTTGGAGAGAAAAGAAATTAATTCAAATAATTTATTGAAAGAGATAAAAGAAAAGATAGATAAAGTAAAAGGGGACTTTAGGCAAGAGGAGATAATTTTAAAGTGGCAAAATTTATTGAAAGATAAAGATTTAAAACTTATGGTGGATAAAATAGAGGTTTCTGTTTCTTCTGGTTTTTATATAAGGCAGTTTGTTCCCGATTTGGCCAAAAGTCTAGGAACTTGTGCTTTGGTCAATCATATTCTAAGGACAAAAGTTGGGGATTACAGGCTATTGTAATTATTTTAGAAAAATGGTATTTATATAAATAGGAAGGAAAAAATTGTGCCTTTTTTGGATCTCGACAACTTTGTCAGAGAGCTTTATGAGACCCAGCCATCAAGAAAGGAGCCAAGGCGACGTCCGATGAAGAGGCCAAGCAGAAATCACGAGGGGACCGAAAGGAAGCCTCCCCGTAACCGTTCGTGCGCCTGCTATCGCGCACGCTAAAACTAAGCCCCCACGAATGTGGGGGCTTTTGAATATAAAAAACAAGAAACAAAGTAATTTCTCATCGCCCTAGCTTTTTACTTTTTAAAAACTTTTTTTCTTAGTCTTACAGACTTTGGAGTTATTTCTATATATTCATCTTCAGCCATTATTTCCATAGCTTTTTCTATATCTAGTTTATAAGGGGGAGCAAGAAATATTCCATCATCAGATCCAGAAGCTCGCATGTTTGTAAGTTGCTTTCCTTTTATAGGATTTACTTGTAAATCATCTCCTTTTGAAACATTTCCAACAACCATTCCTTCATACACTTCCATACCTGGTTCCACATACAAAGTTCCTCTTTGTTGCAAGTTGTCTAAAGCAAAAGCCAAAACTTTTCCTTTCATCATTGAAACCATAGAACCTAAATGGGTCTTTTTTATTTCTCCTACATAAGGTTTAAATTCTATAAATCTACTAGAAAGAATTCCTTGACCTTTTGTGTCTACTACAAACTGCCCTCTGTATCCCAAAAGTCCTCTAGTCGGTATTTCAAATGTTAATCTTTGGGTTGTATCATCTTGTTTTATATTTGTGATCAAACCTTTTCGGCTTGTTAGTGTGCTTATGACTGTGCTTGCTGATTCGTTTGGAACATCTATGATAACTTCCTCAAAAGGCTCTAATTTTACCCCATTTTCTTCTTTTAAAATTACTTGTGGTTGAGAAACTTGGACTTCGTATCCTTCACGTCTCATATTTTCCAATAGGACTGCAATGTGAAGTTCTCCACGTCCGTATACTGTGTAGTATTCATTATTATTCCAATCCACCTTTAGGCCAACATTGACCTCTAGTTCTTTTTCTAACCTTTCACGTATCTGTCTTCCGGTTACAAATTTTCCTTCGATTCCGGCAAAAGGCGAGTC
>Ga0066639_10003230_pt1 | contig 14153 bp, 14 predicted proteins | sample CryGeyCG2114_010_2_FD_59504 | JGI IMG/M metagenome (GOLD analysis project Ga0066639, IMG submission 59504) | Groundwater microbial communities from aquifer - Crystal Geyser CG10_big_fil_rev_8/21/14_0.10 | ecosystem: Environmental > Aquatic > Deep subsurface > Groundwater | place: USA: Utah...
AGCCTTTCATCATGTCCTGTTCGTTATCTTTTACAAATGTATTAAGTAAATAAAAAGTTTCGCGGGGGATTATATGTGACCTTAATGCTTTTAAGTAGTCAATCTTATTCTGATCGGGCATAAACTGAGTAGATACGAAGTCGATAATTACGTTGAATTTTACTCCTTTGATTTCTACAGCTTGCGCCAAGTCTTCAGCGTCTGAAACAAAGAAGATGGGATGATTATTCATGCTTTTCGATGCTTCCTTTGCTTCTTTTATCGCGATTTCTGAGATATCAAACGCCCAAACGCGAAAATTGTAGTTGTCCGCTAAAAAGATAGCCTTATCTCCTCTACCACAGCCAACATCAAGTAGGTTTCCTTCGTCGGGAAGGCTGAATTTATCCCAAATATTATTAAGAAATTGTTCACTAGATCCTGTCCAGGGAGTATTTTCTGGATCATTTTTTTTATAAAACTGATCCCAATATTGTGATTTAGATTGCATTTTGGGAAGTTTACTTTATAATACCAATCAGGCTTCTCGTCAAGTGTAGCACATTCCAAAATAGGAAAGGCATTGTACAATGTTAGCCACTCAAACCCGTGTTCTGGGCGTCAGCCCACAATTCCGTCCGCTAACCTCCATTGAGGAAAAGGCGCTCGGAATGATCGAGGTCTACGACTTTGGTAAGGTTCGTGACCGTGTCTTGAAAGACGGTGCGGTCTCCCTCGAAGAAGTAGACGACGCGATTGTTGAATTCCGTCGTTTCCTGGCATTGATCTGCCTCGGTAACAGTGGTCTGGCGATGATGAGCGGTGCTGTCGATGAGATCTGGCACGCCTTTATCCTGCACACCCGCGATTATGCGGATTTCTGCCAGCAGGTACGAGGACGATTCATTCACCACCAACCGGCCAGTGAAAGTACGCCTGTGCCTGATTCGTCGAAGAGTGCTTTTGTCGAAGCTTATCATTCGACTTTCGGTGCTATTCCGGCGATCTGGGGCAAAGCTGCGGACTGCGACTATGCGAAATGCGGCTTCGCTGGATGCAGTGGAGACGATGGTGGCGGTGGCTCATCAAATTGTTCCGGGACAACAAACTGCCAGGATCCTGAATAGCCGAGCTAGCTGTGTAAGCTAGAGAGATTATAACGAGGGCCTAATGGGTGAGTGATGAAAATCACGTTCAGTTTTTACACTGAATGATAAATCCACCTTCTCAAACTCTTCTAGTTTTTGCTGAACCCGAAGTATAATAATGCTATGGCAGAAGATGAAGCACAATTAGAACAAGAGATAGAGTCCAAAGAAGCTTCATTAGATGCTCTGTGTGTACAGATAGATAGGGAGATAGAAGACAAAGTTAACTCGACTTTCGATCATAGTGGTTATACATACCTTACTTTTTTTAGATCACACCTCGAAAGTGATCACCCCATAAGAAAAGAGTACAAGGACTCAACTATACATTTTAATCTAGGGAATATTGCAGATCTGGGCACCGATGAATTTAACAGCTTGCTCGTTAAGTTTGAGGACGCAACTAAGCTTGCTTATCTGAAAGCCGGTAGGAACATCTTGAAGAACGTTCTAGAACGGATAAATCCTTCTTCAGACGTTAACGTCATTCGGCGTGAATGGGAACATTCTAAGAATATTCCTTCCGATATCAGGAATAAGGGAACAATAGATATTACGTGGTTTAATGACGGCGATATGACTGGTCAAGCAAACTATGATTTGGATCTTGTAGATGACAAAACTTTAGCACTTGCTGGCAGTGAGCCAAGTTCATTATCTGAAATGGATGTTGTCCAAGCGCTAGAGTTTGCTAAGCGTACCGGAGATGAACAATTTGTCAAAGAAGTACAAACAAGAATAGATACAAGAAAACATCACTAATATGCCGCTTACGCCACAGGAGGAAGCTACCATCAAAACTTATGATTCCATTGCAAGGGATTTTGCTCAAAGGCACGGTGACAGAGATTTTTATAGAAGTGAATTGGCAAAGTTTAAGCAGCTGCTTCCAGAAGGGAAAATACTAGAAATAGGGTGTGGACCGGGAAAAGATGCTTCGGATTTGATAACTTCAGGATATGAATATGTGGGTATCGACCCATCGAAAGGATTGTTAGAAATCGCTAGGGAAAACAATCCAGGCGTTACTTTCCTAGAACAAAATGTAGAAGAGATGACTTTTGAACCTGACTCCTTTGATGGTTTTTGGGCCTCTGCAGTTTTACTTCATATCCCAAAAGACAAGATTAACAAAGCTTTATCAAGAATCCATGAAGTGGTTAAAACAGGAGGAATCGGCTTTATCAGCATGCACCAAGGTGAAGGAGAAGAGCTGCGCAATAACGAAAAAGGGGAGAGATTTTTTTCGTATTATTCTCTTACCGAATTTTCCAGGGTTTTAGAACTAAATCGTTTTAAAATCATAGAAGCAAAAACAAAAACTGAAGAAAATGAGAAAGTTTGGCTTTATATTTTTGTTGAAGTAGTAGAGTAAATAATGTTATGATGATTACGTATTATGCAAGTCGTATTTGTTGCCCTTGCGACAGTCATGTTGGGAGTTGGGATACTCGCAAACAATCACACGCAGCTCTCCGACGATCAATTGTCCGCAAAAGATAAAGAGGTCCCCCTAGTTGAGGAAAGTATTTTGGGGACGGCTACTGCAACTCCCATAGCCACTCCTGTGTCCACCCAGACTCCTTCATCTACATCACCGTTTGTATATCCCGGTTCTAATATTGAAAGTGATGCAAATTCTGAAATCAGATTAACAACTAATGCTGATACAGATACCGTAACTGATTGGTATAAAAATCTTTTTATAGAAATGGACTTTTCATCGAAGTCAACAGTGAAGACAAAAACCAATGGAGTCGTTAATAACAAACTTTCTGCGGCTAACGGTGAGTTAATTGTGGAAGTAGAGGTAACTTCTTCTGACAATGTTACACAAGTAACTGTTCTTCAAAAGTAATTTCATTACAATGAATTAGGACATCCGATATTCATATGGAGAATCCATGATGGAAGTTTTTTCCTTCGAACTTTTAGATTTTACTTTTGAAGTTGAACAGACTTCGAGAGGCTGGCAGATAAACGCAAAAAGTTGTGGACGAAATCACAATTCTGTCAGCGCTACGATCTTTCCGCACTTTCTTAATCCGTCGTTACTTGCGCAAGGCGTTCTATTTGCTTTGCAAAATTTGGGGATTGAAAGTGTGGCTGTTCACAGCAAAATCTATAATTTCATAAAATTGCATTTATAAAAACATGTCTTAACGGGGGAGGAGCTTACAGCTCGCACAAAGTAAGTTCTTCCCCTTCGATACAGGTGTCATTTCCAGATTTTCCGTTTAGCTTGTCATGCCCAGGCCCACCATTCAGGTAATCATTTCCCGACCCGCCTTCAATATCATCATTGCCTTGTTCACCATAAATTTCATCATTTCCACTTTGGCCGTCTATTTCATCGTCTTCGCTACCTCCGTAAATCTTGTCATTGCCAGACCCACCTTTAATTTCATCCTTGCCAGCATTGCCATAGATAATATCATCTTCACTGCCTCCGTCTATTTCATCATTCCCATTTCCACCAATAACAACGTCTTCTTGAGAACCTCCGTCTAATTCGTCATTTCCATCTCCACCAACGACACAGTCTGTGCCACTAGCTCCATCCAATTCATCATTGCCGCCATAGCCTATTATCAATTCGTTTTCGTTGGTGCCACGGATATCATCTCTGCCTTCTGTGCCTTCTATTTTTTGAGTAATGATTCCCTGCAAATGGCTGCACTCTGCAGGAAGTGTTAGGGGAGAGATTACTTCCCCAAATATCAAATCGAAAATTGTTTGTGCGTTTTGATATTGATTACCGGCATTCTCTTCAAAACAAATTTTATATTCAAAGCTTGTTGTGTCTCCATCATTTAAAGTAGATAGGGGAGTGCCGTCTAAACTGTCGCTGTCAATAAAAAACTGAGCAAGCGATTCACTGTATAAAACCGATGAATTTCCAGTAATGGTGATGTGCAAAACATCTGGGAGATTTTGTGTTTGGCTTTCATTATCGCTTCTAACTGCTAGTTCGATGGGGATAGTGTCGTCGTTAGTTACAGAAATATTTCTAACTTCACAATCTCCTGGGAGAAAATTGCTGATTACAAAAATTGGGTCTCCAGATGGTACTCCAGTATCAACTATTAAATGCCCATAAGCTCTGGCCGTGTCTACCTTTTGCTCCTTCCAAATATAAAGCAGCTGTAGTGAAAGAACTGTAAGGCTGATGAAGAAGATTATTAGTTTACGACGCATTGGTTATAGTTGCTTGTCCCTTTAGAAACATTAGTACAGTTTACAAAATCAGGATCACCATCTGTTTCTCGCCCGATAGAAATATCTTCGCTGGAAGAGTCATATGTATATGAATCAATCTCAGTAATTGTGTAGTAAAGATATATGGTATCTCCGCCGTTGTTTAATCTTCCATCAACTTCAAAAGTGGCAAAACCACCGGCTAGTATAGTTCCGGATAATATTTTCATATCTGAAGTAGCCAAGTCGCGGAGAAGCCAACCAGTCAGGTCAATATCTTCAGTTGTAGGATTGTAAATTTCAACCCAGTCTGTTCCTTCAGAAGGCTGGGCCATAAACTCATTAATTACTAAATTGGAGGGGGCAGGGGGGGGTATGGGGGTAGGTGAAGGAGTAGTGCCGTAAGTAGTAGACACCCCCAGAATGTTATCTAAAGATTGGTCAAAGTCAGTAAAAAAAGCAGTTGAAAGGGCAGTGATTAGAAAAACTGTTCCTGCCACTGGCAAAACAACTGCAGCTCTCCAATAGGATTTGCGTGTCCCCTTTTCCCTCTTCTCTACCCTCTTTAAAATCTTTTTAAAAACATTTTTTATTTCATTGAAGATAGTTTTTAGTTCTTCATAAATGACAATGGTGGCGGGGACTACAATCAAAATTACAAATCCTTGTGGAGTTTTTGCAAAATTTACTACGTTACCCAGGTGGGGTAACGTGAGGACTTCTTTTCCCGCAACTTGTGATTGTTTTACCACTCCGACATCCTCTTCTTCGTTGGTGTCTCCTTTCGTGTTAAAAATGACTTCCCCATTTACAGTGGTTTTTTGTGTGATTCTGTGAGTTACTAGTTTGTCGCCTTGTCCTTCTTGTTTAAATGTGATGATGTCTCCTATTTCATATGTGGGGGAAGACTGGGAGATTACTACGCTGCCAACTGGGAGTTGTGGTTCCATGGATCCGGACAGGATGACATAGGCTCCTAATTTTTCTGGTTTTTGTCCGTCTAGTATTCCTGTTTTTTGCAGCAGGACAAACCCGCAAAGTCCAATGATTATGCCGGGTATCAAGGCTAGTAGCAGGTGTTTAAGGTAGTACATACGGCAAGCCTCCGTCCTGGGGTCAGTTTAATATTTCAGGACAGAGGCCTGCCCTCTAGCTCTTTCCCTCTCAGTGGGCGTTGAGAACTAGAGATGACAGAATTAAGGGTTTACAGCATATGCACTGCTTGCTTTAGGCATGTAATTCACATTGCCTTGGACGTCTGTTGTTACACCAAACCAATTGTTTGGTGCATACAATGTGTCGCTATCCAAATTACGAATTCCAAGTGCGGCCCCGATAAAGTTATTAAATCTCACAACAACCTCACTGGCTTCAGAAACATTGCTGGCGTTTGCCCAGTCAATGGTAACAGCCTTACCTGGTTCAGTAGTCCCAGACCCCATACCTTCTATGTGGTTGTACATAACTGCCACATTTTGAGGTGCAAATACGAAAGCGCTTGTTGGCGTTATTTCGACTGCAGATGCTCCCCAGCCGGTAGGAGAAGTCAAATCTGTAATTGTGTTATGTAATACATTTACATCACTGACTTTGCCTTGGATCATAACTCCATAAGTGCCTTTTGCGCTGTTCGTTATATCATCAATTACATTGTGCTGGATATCAAATCCAGACAAGACAAATGCTGAATTTCCATTATAGGCATAGATACCTTTAATGGATCCTCCAGCTGTAGATGACATGCCATGAATAAAGTTATACGTAGCGGCGGTGTTGTTTGCCGTCATTGTAATGGCTGCTTCTTGATTAGGAATAACACCCGGAGTGATCTCAAACCCAGTTATTGTCGCACCATCGGCTGTTAGGTCAACTAAACCGTTAATAGTTGATGTCGCGGTTGGTCCATTCAATGCAGCTAATGTAATATCTTTATTGATAGTTACATTTTCGGTGTACGTGCCATCAGCCACACAGACTGTATTTCCGTTGACTGCAGATGCAATACCCGCTGCAATTGTTCCACCGTTTACTGTTACATCACAAATTTGTGGTGCTTGGTATTCAGCCAAAGCTGCTCCAACTTTTACAGATGATTCTGCTGTTGGGAAGGAAGGAGTGTAATTACTTGCACAAGTAAATCCAGAATTATTTCTGGATTGTACTGCGTAGAATTCAATATCTCCCATGACTCTATCAGTTTGAGCTGCGTTCGTGATTGTGTCACCATCACACTTAAAACCAGTTCCTCGAGTTAGAGGGCCGGTACTTGCATTATTTGGCAAGTTTAAGGAAGTTAGACTTCCCATACACCATGCTTTTCCAATGTAATACGTTTCGCCGCCATTTACAGGTCCAGCTGTTTGGCTGGCGTTCCAAATATTAGTTGAGGAATCAGCTAGAGCAATTTGGCCCAATGTTCCGAGACCGCTTACAGGACCCTGAACAAAAATATGTTCTCCCGACTCATAAACGTTGTCTCCGTCATCTGCCCAGAAGGCAAAGTTAAGTTGTGAACCAAGTTCTCCACCAAAAGGATTTGCTGGATTTGTTGTTGTGTCAACTTCAAGTTCTGGTTCTGAGTAATCAACGTCTGAATCTTCGGTAATTTGGGCTGCTGCACAGACATAAGCGTCATTATTGTTAACATGCACGGAAATTGTATCTTCTCCAACATCTCCTGGCTTTAGGTCAAAAAAGTTGAAAAAGAGATGACCTGCAAGATCATCTAATCCCCATGATGTGCTTGCACTTGCAACTAACGCACCGGATTCATCCGTTACATAGCTTTCGTTGTCGATCAAAAGATCGATAGCTCCAGCTTGTAATATGTTTCCAGTTGATGTTTCAGTGTCGCTGAAGAAAGCTCTGGAGGCTAGTACGCCTGCAGAAGCCACAACTCCAACCACAAAGAAACTTGTTAAAATTCTTCTTAAATTATTCATTTATTAATCACCCCCTCCCTGTTGGATAGCTTCGCATCCAACGGGATCCCGTGAGATGCGCTACGCGCTATCTCTCTGGGACCTTCCAGAATACGCAAACTATCTTCTTTGTAAAAATTAGTTAATCTATTTTTCAAATATCTTTTACCCCAAGCTGTTTTTAAATATAGTTCTCTTCTCATAGAATCTTTTCTGTTAAGACATGCTTCATAGTAAATTAACTTTAGTGGCCGCCTATTCTTAGTTGCTGCTACTAAACCTCTATTATGTCTGCTTAGTCTTTCTTTCAAATCTGCTGTTGAGCCAGTGTATAGTTTTTTGTCTTTCAAACTGAACAAAATATATACATAGTGCATTTTAAATCTTCTCTAATTTTACCCAATCCCAAACTGTTCCATTTCCAGTTGTTTGTAATAGTTTGAAAGTATGTGTCCCAGAAGAAAGGGAAATATCAACGGTGTCTTCTCTCATTGGATAATTCCCCCACCAAGCAGGATTGCTCGTCCCAACAACAGGACCAATACTTAAGATTGGATTTCCATCATATTGAATTTGTTTGTTCTCAGTTCCTGAAGCACCAGGACTCCATCGCAAAGTTAGCCTAGCATTTGTGGTTGGACCAGAGTAGTCAAATTGAACATCAATTTCTCTGGCATAATTAAATCCGTAATCAGAATTCCATGGAAAGTCTAAATCAGCTGTATCGTCAATTTGCGAAGTGATAATTCTAGTGAACGGAGAAGAATAGGTGGATGGATCAGGGTATTGTCCAATAGAGGTAAAGCGGAACTCGTCTGCAGGATTGTCAGTTTGACTGTTTTCAACATCCCCAATTTGCCAAAGTAGAGGAGATTCGTCTTCACAAATACCTAACTCAGCATTCCAAACTCTCCCCGTTTCTGATTCAGGAGGGAGGGGATCTTCATTGTTCCTGGCTTGGACTGCATAAAATTCTTCAGTGAAAGTCATCGTATCACCCTGTGCCCAGTTGGTCACTTCATCATCAAAGTGAAAAGTTTGATTCATAGGAATAAGCTGACCACCAGGCACTTGCCCCAAGGGAATCCAACAAGAAACTGCATCATTAAAATCTATAGCTGGATTGATAACGTTATTTCCATCAACAGATAGAAGATAGGTTAGATAATCATTTATATTGTGCTGAGCTCCGTCTGCCAATTCCTCTTCGTCTTCTGGATCTGTTTGCTGTCCTTGATCAGTTACAACATCTTTTATGTGCATCCATACATAGGCATCGTTATCTATAACTCTTAGATTTTTTCCTGGCTGTAGATATGTATCTCCTGGTTTTAAATCTGCAAATTCTACAATTGCGGTTGGGTTATCTTCATCATTAATTTTTAAATCAATAGTCCCCGCTTGAAATAAATTTCCTGTAGAAGTTTCAGTGTCGCTGAAAAAAGCACTCGAGAGCTGTATGGAGGCTCCCGCTACTGCACCTATCACTAGTAGGCTGATTAGTATCCGTCTCATTAATCCTTAGGTGTCTTTGCCTCCGAGAGCGGTCAGCTTAAAAACTACTTCAATATCTTACGTGTAAACACAGTTGTCAATAGGCCATATTCGTGCAAGGATGAGTATATGATTTCCAAAAAATCCTTTTTAGAATTGACTGAAGAAAAGCAGATCGATGCTTTGGAACACCTCGACCCTAATGACGCTACGGACTTACTTCAAGAATTGCCAAAAAAAATACGAGATGATTTGCTAGAAAAAGTTGATAAAGATATCCAACATGAATTGGTAACTTTGTTGGAATTTGACCCCGACTCTGCTGCGGGTTTGATGAGCCTAGACTATGTACAAGCAGATGTCAGCATGAAGATGGAGGAGATTGCTGAGAAAGTAAAAACTCATGAACATAGAACCGGAAGAGTTCCAATTATTTTAATTTTGGATGAGAACAAGTTAAAAGGATACTTGCCTATCTTTAAGTTGGGAATAACAAACCCAAAAGAAAAGGCAGAGAAATATATCAAGCCAATCCACACTATTCACCACGGTGCAAAAGCAAAAGACGTTTTGCGAATATTTGAAAATGATCCTCATGGGAAACTTGCTGTGTTAAACGGAGACAAAATTTTAGGAATAATTTACTCGGAAGATATTTTGCGTTTAGTGAATCAGCAACGGTCCCACAGCTTGGATGAATTTGCAGGTATCCGTCATGAAGAAACTGTTTTTGATTCCGCTAGATCAAAATTTTTGTTTAGATATAAATGGCTAATTATTAATTTAGCCACAGCATTTTTGGCAGCATTTGTCGTTAGTTTATTTGAAGATACTATTTCTAAAACTGTTTTGTTGGCGGTTTACATGCCGATTGTTGCGGGCATGGGAGGAAATGCGGGAACACAAACCTTGGCGGTGATGGTTAGGGGAATGGCTTTGCATGATTTGAAATGGGGAAGCATACTGAATGCTTTGCAAAATGAAGTCATCGCTGGCTTTTTGAATGGATTGATAAACGGAGCGATTGTTCTATTTATAGTGTATTTCTTTAATCACAATTTACTGGTTGGTATAGTTCTGGCTGCAGCGATGGTTATTAATTAGGTTATCTCTGCAACTTTTGGAACCTTAGTCCCCTACGTTATGCGCAGGCTAGGGAAAGACCCTGCTTCCTCTGCAACCATCTTCATCACCACCGCCACAGATGTCTTTGGCTTCTTGGCTTTCTTGGGCCTAGCTGCATTGTTGTTATAACAATTAACTTCCTTACCTACTCTGCTATACTGAAAATGTATGAAACTGCCTAAGGATACCCTCAAACAGATCTTGGTTGGATCTGGGTTTGTAAAAGAGAGTGATTTTGAAGAAGCTGCACAATCGGCTGAAGATTTGGAAAAAAGTGTGGAAGATATTTTGATTTTCCGAGGTCTAATAACTCCAGACGCCTTTTCCCAATTAATAGCTGAGTATCTTCATGTACCTTATGTGAATATTGGCCATTTACCGATACCAGAAGAAGTGCTTTCCCTCGTACCTGAAAAATTGTCCCGCAACTATAGAACAGTTCCTTTTGCTATGGAAAATGGTCAATTAAAAGTTGCAATGTCCAATCCAACAGATTTTGAAGCGCTAGAAACTCTAAAACGCCATACCAATATGCAGATTATTCCTCATTATTCTGGAGAGGAAGAAATAAGCCGTGCAATGGGGAAATACAAAAGTAATATCCGAGATGATTTTGAAAAAGAAATACAAGAGAATTTGCAGCAAGCCCACCTTCAGGGTGAAGACATACTTAAAGCCGCAGAAAAACTCCCGGTCATCAAAATTCTAGATACAATTCTAGAATATTCAGTTGCAGAGCGTGCCTCAGATGTACATATCGAGACTCAGTCAGATCATGTGATTATTCGTTTCCGCATCGATGGCGATTTGGTTGATATTATGAAATTGCCCCGAGGTATTGAGGAGGCGCTTATTGCCCGCGTCAAAATTCTTTCTAATCTAAAATTGGACGAGCATAGAATTCCTCAAGACGGAAGACACAAATTTAAAGTTGATGAAGACACAATATCTTTGCGTATTTCTATTATCCCCGGATTTTACGGTGAAAATGTAGTTATGCGTCTACTAAGAGAATCTGCTCGCCCTTTGAGTTTGGAAGAGTTGGGGATGCAAGGTAAAAATTTTGAGATCATTAAAAAGAATATTGAAAAGCCACATGGGATGATTTTGGTTACTGGGCCAACGGGGTCGGGTAAAACAACCACGTTGTATTCTATTTTAAATATTTTAAACACAGTCCAAGTGAAGATTTGTACGATCGAAGATCCAATTGAATATGGTATGAAAAGAATTACTCAAATACAGGTTAATCCTAAAGCAGGACTAACTTTTGCTAGCGGTTTACGTTCGCTTCTACGTCATGATCCTGACATTATGATGGTTGGAGAAATTCGTGACGCTGAGACTGCAGAAATTGCCGTGCATGCTGCATTAACTGGGCACTTGGTCCTGTCGACATTGCATACGAATAGTGCTGCAGGTGCTATCCCCCGTCTGATTGATATGGGCGTAGAGCCATTTTTGGCCTCATCTACGATAAATGCTGTTATTGCCCAAAGGTTAGTCAAAAAAATAGATCAAGAAAAATTGGAAAAATACAATCCGGATGAAAAGTTTTTGAATAACTTGCGCACCAAATATAATATTAACCCCAAAGATATGCAGTTTTACCGACCAGATCAGAAATCTGGCGGCGGTTTTTCAGGAAGAATAGGTATTTACGAAGTATTAGAGATGACTGATACTATCCGAGAATTGGTCAACAAAAAAGCTTCAAGTGATCAGATAGAAGATGCTGCAAAGCGAGAAGGGATGGTTATTATGATGGAAGACGGGCTTAATAAAGTTTCTGCTGGACAAACAACTATTGAACAAGTTTTGGAAGCAGTGTTTGAAGAATAACTGACTAAATTCTAAACACTAATTTCGAAATACTAAATAAACTTTAAAATCCAAATAGTGAATACAAGTAGAAAATTTGATTTAGAAGAAAGAACATTTAATTTTGCAAGAGATAGTAGAAATTTTATTAAAAAGCTGCCAAAAACAATTTCCAATACAGAAGATTGGAAGCAGTTTGTTCGTTCATCTGGTTCGATAGGTGCAAATTACATTGAGGCAAATGAGTCATTAAGTAGAAAAGATTTTAGTATGCGAATTAAGATATCAAGAAAGGAAGCGAAGGAAAGCATCTTTTGGTTGAAATTAATTGACGTTGGTTCAAGTGACTCCTTAGAGACGGAGAGATTGAGATTAATACAAGAATGCACAGAACTAATGAAGATATTTGGGTCTATTTTACAGAAGGTTTAAATATTTGATTTTATGATTTATATATTGTTTCGTATTTAGGATTTAGAGTTTAGAATTTAAAAATATGCCACTATTTACTTACAAGATTAAAGACCAATCAGGAAGTATCATCGAAGATACAATCCAGGCAGCAAACAGAGAGGAGGCGGCTAATTTTTTGAAAGCTTCAAACACGCAGATTTTATCTGTTCAACCAGTTAGTAAAGGTGTCCCACTATCTTTTCACCGAGGAATACCAGTGGCAGAAAAGGCGGCATTTTGTAGATTTATGGCCACAATGCTTCGCTCTGGCATGTCTATAAACAAAGCAATTGATATTGTTGCCAAAGAATCTGCCAACCCCAAAATGAAAAGGATCTTGACCGACATAGCTTTCCAAACACAAAAAGGAAAAAGCCTATCTGTTTCCATGAGTAATTACTCAGATGATTTCGATACCATTTTTTTGACAATGATAAAAGCAGGTGAACAGTCCGGAACTTTGGAACAATCGTTTAACTATTTATCGGAGCAGTTATCTGCAAGTCACGAATTAAGTGAAAAAATAAAAGGATCTATGATGTACCCGGCCATTATTTTGGTTGCCATGGTGGGAAATGGTTTGGTAATGGTTCTTTTCGTTTTACCAAAATTGTCAGAAGCATTCTTGAAACTTGAAGTACCACTCCCTATTTATACAAAACTAATGTTACAGTTCGGCCAATTTGTGGGAAAAAATGTGTTAGTGGCAGTGATAGGAGCTTTAATTTTAGGTGGCATTGTTGTTTGGACAGTTTTATATAAAAGGACTAGAAATATTATCATGGGTCTATTTTCAAAAGTTCCCGCCATAAAACATGTCCGAGATCATATAGATTTGGCGAGATTTTCTAGAACTTTGTCGACCTTGCTAAAAAGTGGAGTTCCCATCGTCGAAGCGTTGGATGTTTCTGCCCAAAGTGTAAGCCAACCCAAAATCAAAGAGCAAGCGAGCAAGTTCGGTGAGAGCGTGGAAAAGGGTCAATCATTATCTGATACCCTTGTTCTAAAAAGAAATATTTTCCCTTCATTGATGATTCAGACGATAAAAGCCGGAGAAGAATCTGGAAGCCTAGAGCAAGTACTTGAAGAAATGGCAGAGTTTTATGAAAAAGAAGTTGATTTTAGTTTGAAAAGGTTTACATCATTATTGGAGCCTGTACTAATGTTGTTTATTGGAGTCGTAGTCGGAGGAATGGTTATTATGATGATTGCCCCAATTTACAGCATCATTGGAGGTTTGCAACAACAAATATCGCCAGGAAAATGAAAGATTTGTTTAATCAACATAAAACTGAAATTGTTATTGGAGGAATTGCTGTTGTTGCTTTTGTAGGTATATTACTATTTTTGTTACAGGGCAGTGGAGGGATTTTTTCTGAGGTCACTGGTAGTAGGACGAAAATAGAAGCAAAAAACTCAACAAATGGAAATTCTTTAACTGTTTACTCAGACGGCAGCGTGGAGGTTAGTAAAGGATCAGAGGTTTACCGTACGTATTGGGACAAAAATAAGGTAGATGCATTTTTGTCTTATCAAAGTAGTGTTTATGGTAACGAGAGTTTTTCATATGAGAATGATGAGTTGCTTGATGAAATAATAAATGAAACTTCTGGTGGAGGATCACAAACACCGGATGATGGTCAGGATATAGCTGATTTTTTCAATACGCCTACACCGGCCCCTACAAGTTCGCCGGGTGGTAGTGGGGGAAGTGGCGGACCAACACCAACTCCTGATCCAGGTGGACAACCCTGGTGTTTGTATTGGAGACTAAGTTATTGCGTGATCTTGTACACTCCTCCTCCGACTGGAACTCCAGGACCCGAAGAAGGTATTCTGCCTCCTGATTGTCAGGAGAATTTGCAAACTGGGAAGACTGTCATTGGGAACGAGCTCTGTGTACCTTCTCCTACACCATAGTTATTCTTCTTTCCAACTTATGAATTCATATTCTCCAGAGGTGGGGAAAAATGGAGGGGGAGCATAAAGTAAATTAGTATCGTAATTAATTTGC
>Ga0066639_10003233_pt1 | contig 14150 bp, 15 predicted proteins | sample CryGeyCG2114_010_2_FD_59504 | JGI IMG/M metagenome (GOLD analysis project Ga0066639, IMG submission 59504) | Groundwater microbial communities from aquifer - Crystal Geyser CG10_big_fil_rev_8/21/14_0.10 | ecosystem: Environmental > Aquatic > Deep subsurface > Groundwater | place: USA: Utah...
ATTGCTGCCGCATTAACAATGCCAGACTTCGAAAGCTCGGCGGATACTTATCCTGCTTTTCAAAGAGGAAGATATCCCAAAAATATATATTCAGTTACGATGACAGAGTACGACCGGAAAATTCCGGTGAATGGAATTGTGTTTGGCCCTCAAGTTGTGCGCGATTCACTTCCTCAAGTTTTATCATATAAAGGATTTAATCAGCTACATATGGCTGAAAGTGAAAAAGAGAGGTTTGTAACTTATTATTTTAGGGGAATGATGGAAGATGCTTACCAAAATGAGGACGTTCTGATAGTACCCTCTCCCAAAGTAGCTACTTACGACAAGAAACCAGAAATGTCTTTCCCAATGCTTGTTCAGGAGGTTAAACGACAAATAGAAAAAGATAAATATCATTTTATCGTTATGAACGCGGCAAATGCCGATATGGTGGCACATAGTGGAAATATTCAAGCCGCGATAGAAGCGTGCGGGCATATCGACAAAGGCATTGGAGAAATCTCTGAAGCCATACTAAATTGCAACGGTACATTAATAATTACTGCTGACCATGGCAACGCTGAACAGATGCTGGAGTTTGATAAAGCTTCTTTTTTCGTCTCAACCGGGGAAGGGAAGGTAATTACAGATCATACCAACAATCCTGTTCCCGTTGTGGTTATCAAAAATGGTCTTGAAAACACCAAAGTAGGTAAACTTCGAGGTGCTTTGTCTGACCTTGCACCGACCATTTTGGCTTTAATGGGAACTCAACCGTCAAAAGGAATGACAGGGCGTAATTTGTTGGGGTAAACTTAAAAATATGGCTGATAATAATGACGACCAAAAACTGAAAGAAGCAGAAGAAAGAATTGAGCAAATGATTAATGACGCTCAAGAGAGGTCGTATTCTATCATTCATGATGCCCGAGACATAGCTTCACAAATAATCGAAGGTGCAGAAAAAATTGCCCAAGAAATGAGGCTGCAATACCAGCAAGAGTTTGAATCAGCTACCCAGAGGCAAGCCAAGGCATATGAGGAAATGTTATCGCATATAAGGGCCGAGGCATTATCCCTTTTTCAAAATGAGGTTGCTACATTTAAAAAAAACTTGGGTGACAAAGCCCAAACTTATTCTGAAGACGTCGCGTCTAAACTCGAAGCAGAGTGGCAAAAAATAAATCAATCGGTTGAAGAGTACAAACAGCAGCGGCTAGCTGACATAGACACACAAATTAAATTGAGAGTGGATGAAATAGCAAAGGAAGTTCTTGGAAAAGCCATATCAAAGGAAGATCAATTGGGAACAGTGAGACAGGCTATCGCTGACGCAAAGAAAAGACATGGATGGTAATGTTATAACTATCTCCAAGAGAAACGAAGCAATCGCTCAAATTGATATGTTACTTTACGGATTGAATAAGATAGATCTGGATAACTTGACAGACATTGGAAGGAAATATTATGAGGAGGCAAAGAAACAAAAAGAACCAGAAAATTATCTTTCCTTAACTAAAAAAGACCTGATAGAAAAACCAATCACTGAAATTGTTGTTGCGTTTATGCCCAGCCGAAATGAGGAACGGGAGATACTTGAGAATGTAAAAACAAACATTAGTGAGAATACGGTAGTTGACATCCAAATAAATTCTTTTTTAATCGGCGGAGCTCAAGTGACTTTCAACGGGAAATACTATGATGGTAGTTTGGTTAAAAAAATAAAAAACAATGTTTGAACAGTTACTTAACAAGTTTGAAGAAGTTGGTATTGTGGAGCAGGTAAATGGGAGCGTGGTTACTGTATCTGGATTGCCTTCAGTAAGAATGAGAGAGATCGTGGTGTTGGAAGATGGGAAAACTGGTGTAGTTTTTGCGCTTAAAGAAGGCGTTATTCAGATCCTGATATTTTCCCCAACCCCAGTGAGGATCGGGGAGAAGGTTGCAAGAAGTGGATGCTTTCCAGCTTACAAACCTGATGAGAACTTATTAGGAAAGACTATTTCTCCAGTTCCGAATGTTTTTTCAGACGATAAAAATATATACCCATATGAGACCGCTCCGCTCGGAGTTAAAGATCGAACCTTGATAAATCAACAGTTTCATACAGGGGTCATGTTGGTTGATATGTTAATAACCCTGGGCAAAGGTCAAAAAGAGCTTGTAATTGGCGATAGAAAAACTGGAAAAACTTCGTTTGTTCAACAATCGGTTATTTCTCATGCAATGTCGGGGGGGATTTGCGTTTACACTGCAATTGGAAAGCAGAGCAATGAAATTAAGAGAATGGAGAATTATTTTAGAGAAATAGGAATAATTGAAAAAGTTATTATTGTACTTAGCCAAGCCTCCGATTCGGCGGCTGAAATATTTTTTGCTCCTTATGCAGCAATGGCAATTGCCGAGTACCACAGAGATTTGGGGAAAGATGTTTTGGTTGTATTTGATGACTTGTCTGCTCACGCTGCGACTTATCGTGAGATTAGTTTGGCTGCTGGTAGGTTTCCCGGAAGAAACGCTTATCCACCGGACATGTTCTATGTTCATGCCAGTTTGTTGGAAAGAGCAGGAAGTTACAAAAAAGGGACAATTACCTGTTTGCCTATCGCCGATACTGCTTTGGGAGATATTTCAGGCTATATATATACTAATCTGATGGCTATAACGGACGGGCATTTGTACTTTGATCTTGAGCTTTATAATGCTGGGCAGAGGCCGGCCATAAGCCCGTTTTTGTCGGTTACTCGTGTAGGTCGACAGACCCAAAGTACGTTGGGTCAGGAAATTAGCCGTCGCTTAACAAGGTTTTTAGTTCAAGTAAAGGAAATACAAGATTTGGCGCACTTCGGTTCTGGGTTAAGTGAGGCTAATCAGAAAACACTAAGTCTAGGGAAAAGAATATACACAATTTTAGACCAAAGGGATGAGCAAATAGCTCATGTAAATTTGGGCTACATTCTTTTTGCTGGTGTTTGGGGGAATATTTGGGTTGAAAAAACGGAGGAGCAGCTGCACGAAATTAGATCAAAAGCTATTAATAGGTATTACTCTCAACCAAATTTCAAGCAAATTGTAGATAACATGATAGAAAAATCTTCCAACCTTAATGACCTCATAGCTAACTTAGTTCAAGCGGGCGAGATGTTTAAATGATATGGAAAAAAATGATGTTGATGCATATATAAATGGTTTGATATCTTTGCTTAACGTTACCCAGACGTATGCACAGATATCTTCTCGTCACGTAATGAATATTCGCGGCTCTGTTGTCATGAATCGTGATTTTACTTCATCTGTTTATGAAATTTTTCAAGAGGTGGTATCTTCGTATTCACAGGAGGTAGCCTTACTGGCGAAAAAAAACCGAGGTAAAAATAACGAACTGATAACATTTTTGCCTCACAACGGGAAAACTGTATTCGTATTTTTATCCGCGAATACTGGCCTATTTGGAGACATTATCAATAAAACTTTTCGTTACATGATGAAAGATCTGAAACAATCTGGTGCCGAAGTTACTGTAGTTGGAAGGTTGGGTAGGACGATGTTTCAAGTAGGTGCGCCAAATCAACCATATTCTTATTTTGATTACCCAGATTATGGAACTTCACAGGAAGAATTTATGAAGCTGATTTCACACCTAGTTCAGTATGAAGAAATACATGTTTATTATTCCCAGTTTCAGAGCATGGTTAACCAGGAACCAGTCAAATTCAAAATAGATGCTCAAACTCCAATGTCAGTTTCTATTCATAAAGGGGACCAAAAGCATTTCATTTTTGAGCCAAATCTTTCATCTATCCTAAAGTTTTTTGAATCTGAAATATTCACTTCAGTTATAGATCAGGTTTTACAAGAGTCTCAGTTGGCGAAGTCTGCGTCTAGAATACTTGCGATGAATCGAGCAACTAAAAATATTGAAGAAGAACTTAAGAAAAGTAAAATCAGGCAAAATAGGGAAAAGCATGGCAAGGAAAATAAAAGGTTAATTAATTCTATGATTCCCAGAATAGCTCTGAGTCTTTAATATAAATATTATGAACGGAAAAATTTCAAGTATCCAAGGAAATGTTGTCCAAGTAGATTTTATTGAGAATCCACCTGAAATTTACGAAATTCTTACCACCAAGGATGGGGTTCAGATGGAAGTCTACACTTCAGCGGGAAAGAATTCGTTTTACTGTATTCCATTCAGTAATATACATTCTCTATATCGAGGACAGGATATTTTAAAAACTGGTAAGAAGCTTGAAATACCTGCTGGGAATGGTCTTTTGGGAAGGATTATCAACTTTCAAGGTAGCCCCATGGATGGTAATGGTGACCTCCCCAAAAAGATGGCAACAGTAAAAGTCCACAGTGAGACTCCTGATTACAGCAAGATTTCCGTCAAAAGAGAAATCCTCGAAACAGGTGTAAAGATAGTCGACTTTTTCACTCCCATACTCAAAGGTGGTAAAACAGGCTTGTTCGGAGGTGCAGGAGTAGGCAAAACCGTGCTCTTAAGCGAGCTGATGCACAATGTCCTGAACTCTGGGCAAGGTAAAGAGCAGTCAACAGTCTCAGTGTTCGCGGGAGTCGGGGAACGCGTTAGGGAGGGTTTGGAGCTATATGAGACGTTACATAAAACCGGCTCGTCAAATAAAGCTGCGATCGTTTTCGGTACGATGGGAGAAAACCCAGCAATCAGATTCCGTTCGGCATTTACAGCGGTGGCCGTTGCAGAGTATTTCAGGGATCAGATGAATAATAATGTTTTGTTCTTTATAGATAATATTTTTCGTCTTGCCCAAGCCGGAAGTGAGCTGTCATCTTTTGTCAATCAGCTGCCTTCTGAAGACGGATATCAAGCCACTTTGGAATCTGAAATGGCTAAATTCCACGAGAGATTATTATCAACTGACAAAGCTTATGTCTCTTCTATTGAAGCAATATATGTCCCTGCAGACGATTTGCTCGACCACGGGGTTCAATCTATTTTCCCATATTTGGACTCAAGTATTGTCTTGTCCAGAGATATATATCAGCAAGGACTCATGCCAGCCATAGACATTCTCAGTTCCAATTCTTCTGCTTTAGTTCAAGGAGTTGTTGCTGATGAGCATCTTAAAGTTGTTTTACAAGCCAAAAGCGTTTTGGAACAAACTAAAGAACTTGAAAGAATTGTGTCCCTTGTTGGTGTTTCTGAGTTGTCTGGAGAAGACAGAATAGTATATGAGAAGGGGAAGAAAATTAGGAATTATATGACTCAAAACTTTTTTGTGGTTGAAAATCAAAAAGGTTCAAAAGGCACTTCGATTCCATTGGCTACAGTTGTGTCAGATGTTCAAAAGATACTTTCAGGAGAGTTGGATTCGATACCTTCTGATAAATTGCTATATATTGGTACACTTTCTGATATAGATGGAAGATCAAACACAAATCCAAATCAAAATACAAAGTAGGGAGAAAACACTTTATGATGGACCTGCGGTGTCAATAGCTTCAGAAAATGAAACTGGTCCCTTTTCAATTCTTCCTTATCATGCAAATTTTATAACATTACTAAAAAAGGAAATTACAGTGACTGATCCGGAAGGGAAAGCATATAAGTTTCCTGTAAATAACGGAGTGTTGCGGGTGGAAAATAATAAAGTAGAAGTCTTTTTGGGAGTAAGGCTGGCAAGTTAATAATCTTCAGTCGGGGATGGCAGACTCGAACTGCCGACCTCACCGTCCCGAACGGTGCACGCTACCACTGCGCTAATCCCCGAATATTTCTAGCAGTGGCCAAGCTTTGCTTACCACTGCGCTAATCCCCGAATACTTACCAATTATACGGGATTTTGTCCATTGAATAAACGAATTATACGATCGTGAAACCATGCTTTGTCCTGTAGTAATCATTATTCCACCACTTATCCACAATTTTGTTGATGGAAATTTGTTATCTTATAGTTGAGGGCTGTTATAATAAGACCGTGTCAAAATTATTTATTGTTGCTACGCCGATTGGAAACTTAGGAGATATTACAAAAAGAGCGCTAGAAACTCTTGAGTCTGTAGATGTCGTTTTGGCTGAAGATACTAGGGTCACAGAAAAACTGTTAAAGAGTTATGAGTTAAGAACTAAGAGATTGGTTAGATATGATCAGCATAGTTTCAGAAATGAAGCTAAAAAGTTAGAAATACTGAATTGGTTAATGCAAGGTAAAAATATTGCTTTAGTAACTGACGCGGGTACTCCTGGGATATCTGATCCAGGCAACGAGCTTCTTGACTGGTTATACGAACAGATAGATCCTATCACTCCGTTCCAGGATGACAGCATGGGTCATTCTGGAGCCAAGGGCGATAGAATCCAGGTGGTTCCCGTTCCAGGTGCTTCATCAGTTACAGCCGCATTAAGTGTGTGTGGCTTTGACGTTTCTTCCTATTTATTTGCAGGATTCTTACCCAAGAAAAAGAAAAGTAAGATATTTGATCAAATTAAATCTGCTGGCGTTCCGGTAGTTTTCTTTGAATCCCCATTTAGAATTATCAAAACTCTTCAGGAGTTGAGTTTAGAACTGGGAGAGGATAAGCGTATCTTTATTGGTAGAGAACTCACTAAGCTTTATGAAGAACATTTTAGGGGAACCTTGAAAGAGGTGTTATTACAATTAGACTCAAAAAACTCGATGAAGGGAGAATTTGTTTGTGTGCTTGAGGTATAATAGAGCATCGTCAAAGCAGGAAGGGTGAACGATGTTGGAGAAATTCCAAGATAGGTGGGCGGGCAGTCTGGTCACCACGTTTGTCGGTATCGCCTTACTGATCATAGAAATAAACATTCTGCTCTAGGGGGCGAAATCGTGAATATCTAGCCGGGGCGCGGTCATTCCGCAAAATCGCAACTTACACCGCGCCCTTAATATTTTGGCATGGCATCGCCTGACGCGGCGCTGTAGCTCAACTGGACAGAGCAGTCCCGTCCTAAGGGAAAGGTTGGGGGTTCGATTCCTCCCAGCGTCACAAGTGAAGACTACCTCAAACTAACCCAATACAAATTAGAATTAGAATTTTCAAACCCAAGGTTAGTCAGTATTAACACTCGATCTAGAGTTGAGGATGGAAATGCGTGAGGGAAATTGTAGTTTCCTGGAAATATTGCCCTTGCATTTGTACCATCATAGTCAAGAATCTCGATACTGTCCTCTTTTGGTATTAGCAGATTTAGAGAATTGGGAAGCCAATAAATTGTTTGCTCAGGCTCTGCTACTTTGAAATTACGGTCTTCTTTTATGTCGTAAACATACTTATTCCCTGGTTTAATTTCTCGTTCTTGAGCTTGGGTTGAGGCTCCAGGAAGTTGTTGAACTACTCCTTCAGGAATAGTGGTATCCCTCGTAGCTGCATACAAGATCTTATCTCCATCTGGGGAAAATTCTATACCTTCTGCTGAGTCAGCAAAGATCTCTTCTATCTCATCCTGCAATCTGGCTATTTGAGATAAAAGTAGTTTTTCTTTTTTTTCTTCCCATTGCTGTTCGATTTCTGTTAATTGGCTAGCTACATTTACCCTTTGAGATTGGGGAGTGAATTCGCCAGAATCCAAAAGGAAAACTCCGTTATTGGTTGTTAGCAAAATTTCTCTCCCATCTGGTGACCATTCCCACCCATCTTCTGGATTATTTAAATCGCCATCGGTAACTCTTCGAGGATCTCTGTTAAATCCAAGAGGTAAATTTGTAAAATCAATTACCCAAAGTCCTGCTTTTTCAATATTATCTCCGTTGGATGGTATCGCATAAGCGATTTTGCTGCGGTCTGGACTTGTTTGAGGGTTGATAGCACCTGAGAATGTCAAAGCAGTAAGAGATGGGGCTATGGGGGGCAAGAAGGCATCGATCTGCGTAACTATTTCCTTTTCAATCTCAATTCTTTTTTGCCAACTGATATAACCTTCTTTTTTTAGCAATAAATCATGAGTGCCAGGAGGAAGGTTTATAGTATTATCCGTAGCTGTTTTCAGTTCACCGTCTATATAAACTTGGACTCCATTAGGCTCGGAATTGGCTACCAGCAGACCGCTGGGTAGTATTTCTAGGTTGTCTTTGTCTAGCCTATATCCACGGGCATACAAAATAGCTGCTGTTCCAAAAACTCCCAAAACTAAAATTGTGCTGAGTAATATCAGTAATCGCGAGTGCTGCATTGCTATATTATAACGCGTTCAGACAGTAATCAGTAATTAGTAACTGGTAATCCGTAAGCGTATCGTAATACTGTATTTATATATCAAACTCTACTATTTACTATTTACTGTTTACCAATTACCATGTTATGTACTAACTAATATGGTTTTGAAAAAGAAGTTAGCAATAGATTTGGGAACAGCAAATACTCTTGTTTGGGTTCCAGGCGAGGGTATTGTTGCTAACGAACCAACTGTTGTTGCTGTTTCTGCTGAAGATAATAGAGTAGTTGCCGTCGGAGAAGAGGCAAAAAGAATGTTGGGGCGAACTCCGGAGGCTTTAATTGCTTCTAGGCCTATGCGTGAAGGGGTGATTGCTGACTATCAAATAACCAAGGCAATGTTGCGTTACTTCATAAGCAAGGTGGTTGGTAGGTTTCAGATTATAAGGCCTGATGTTATGGTTTGTGTGCCAGCTGGATGTACTCAGGTGGAAAGGCGTGCGGCATTAGATGCGACCCTTGAAGCAGGAGCAGCACATGCTTATTTGATTGATGAGCCATTGGCTGCGGCAATCGGTGCAAATATCCCAGTTTCTGCACCTTCTGGACATATGATAATTGATATTGGCGGTGGATCTGCCGAAGCAGCAGTAATTTCTCTCGGTGGAGTTGTTGTTCACAAATCTGCTAGGGTAGCAGGAAATAATGTCGATGAAGCAATTCAGAGCTATATCAAAAAGAAACATAATCTAGTCATAGGAGATCAAACTGCTGAAGATATCAAATTGAAAATAGCATCTGCCACTGAATTAGATAAGAGGGAAACAATGGAAATTTCAGGTAGAGATTTAGTTTTTGGATTGCCACGCAGTATTGTTGTGTCATCTTCTGATATTACTGAAGCAATTAACCCTCCTCTGATGCAAATTATTAACACAGTAAAAGGTGTTTTGGAAGACACTCCACCGGAATTGGCAGCGGATATCATTGACAAGGGAATTGTTATGAGCGGCGGGACCAGTCAGTTGAGAAATTTTGACAAGTTAATGACAGAGGAAACTGGTGTTCCAAGTCATGTTGCGGATGATGCCTTGTATTGTGTTGTAAAAGGCACTGGGCTCGTTCTTGAAAATCTAGAACTGTGGAAAAGAAGTATCATCACCAGACGTTAATGTGTCTTATAGTATCGCAACATCCTTCAGGGTTAAATTGTGGAAAAGTTGAGGTTAAGTTTTAATTTTTGTATCTAATTATTGAATCAAATTTGTGAACAAACAATATAAAGCTAACACAATCGTAATTTAACATAACATCCTCTAGTTGTTTGCAATTTTATAGTAATTTATATCAACTATTTGATCTGAAATTACTATATATGGGATATGTTTTAATGCGGTTTGTTAATGTTTTTTTACGCAATATTTGAGTCCGAAAAAGGGCAGTGGATAGTCATTACAAAAATAATGCTATAATTTTGATATAAACTGACGTATTTTACCGAAATATGAGCAAACAAAGGCAATCAAAGTTCCCGAAATACGACACTTTACTTTCTGTCAAATTGTCTAGCACAACAGAAACGGAAGTGCTAAAGATTTTGGAGTCTTGCCTCAGAAAAGATGTCCAACTTTTTATTTCCACCCCAAATCCGGAGATAGTACTGCAGGCTCAGAGTGATAAGAAGCTACTTTCTTCTCTTAATAAAGCCGACATTGCTATCCCTGACGGAATTGGTTTGCTATGGGCTGCAAAAAGGCTTAATTTTCCATATAAACTAAATAGAATTGCTGGACGAAAGCTGGTCGAGAGCATTTTTTTGCTATCAAACCGAAAAAAGTACAAAGTTTTTCTGCTTGGAGCAAGCGAGAAGGTCAATAACAAAGCTTTGAAAAAGTTAAACAAGAAGTTCCCTAAAATAAAAGCAAAAGGAACTTCGGATATTAATGTTGATATTGAGGGTAAGTCTGACGACAACGAGGTAGTTAAGCAAATTAATGATTTTAAACCGCACATATTGTTAGTTGCACTTGGTGCACCCAAGCAAGAGAAGTGGGTAGCGGCTAATTTGAGGAAACTTAATGTGGGTGCTGTAATGGTTGTGGGTGGGTCTCTAGATTATTTTGCCGGAACGGTGCCTATGGTGCCAACGTTCATCTCTAGTAAGGGTTTAGAGTGGCTTTGGAGGTTGATAACACAACCATCAAGATTCCCCAGGATCTTCAATGCGGTGGTAAGGTTTCCTTTGTTTGTTATTACTCATAGAAATGATAGATAGAGAACTAGCACTAAGCAAGGCACAGGAATGGCAGGAAAGAGAACCTTTTGATGCAGGACATGACTGGGAACACCACAAGGAAGTAATAAATAACTGTTTGTGGATTGTAGAGCAAGAGAAACTTGAAGATAAGATAGATTTAGACGTACTTCTAGTAGCAGCAGCTTGGCACGACTTTAGGCGCGGATCTGAAGATTATAGTGTCCTCAAAAGTGAATTATTAGTGCAAGGTGTAGACCAGGAATTCATTTCAAAAGTTATAGAAACGATTTCTGGGCATTCATTTGGTGAATCTCAAACAAATATTGAGGGGAAGGTGCTTTTTGATGCAGACAAAATGGCATATTTGTCTCCCAGTCGCATTCTACGTGTGCTTTCCGCCGTGGAGAACGGAGAAATGAAAAAAGAAACCATGTCTCGATATGGATATCATTTTCGTGAGCGTATACCTAAGATTCCCGATTTATTAAATTTCCAAGGTACGAAACAACAATTTGCCCGTTTATTATCTGAGTACAGAAAATTTGTAGAAAGCACACCTGCATTAAATGAATTTGTAGTTTAGCAATTAATGGTATAATTTCTCTTACTGTGGCAGACAAACAGTTACCACTCCCTCCAGATACGAAAGTTCCAAATCACTTGGCAATTATTCCCGATGGAAATCGTCGTTGGGCTCGAGCAAGGGGAAAGCATACTTTACAGGGGCATAAAGCGGGTTTTGATCAGGCAATAAAGTTGGCCAAGGCCGCTCGGGAGTGGGGAGTACACACAGTTACCTTGTGGGGGTTCTCAACTGAGAATTGGGATAGGTCAGAGGAGGAAATCAATTATCTGATGAAGTTGTACGTTCGACTTTTGGGTAAATACCTTAAGGAAGCTCATGAAAGTCATGTCAGACTTATCCACCTAGGAAGAAAAGACAGGCTGCCAGATTTCTTGTTAAAAAAGATTCATGAGGCTGAGCAGCAAACAAAAAAATATAACAAGTATGTCGCAAACTTGGCAATAGATTATGGTGGACATGACGATATAATACGTGCCGTGCGCAATATGGTTCGAGATGGTGTTAAGGCTTCTGATATAGATAAAAGTTTATTTGAAAAGTACTTAGATACTTCAGGCCAGCCATACCCATATGTTGATTTATTGATTAGAACTTCTGGTGAACAAAGAACCAGTGGCTTGCTTTTATGGCAAATGGAGTATGCAGAAATGTATTGGCTACAAGATCATTTTCCAGATTTTACGGTTGATAAATTGAGGGATGCAATCTTGGATTATTCCCGTAGAAGAAGAAGGTTCGGTGGAAATGATGCCGAGGAACATTTCAAATTTAAACCTGAATTAACAGCTAATTTAGAAGTTAACTGGTGGAGATTGAGCAAGATACCCGAAGGGACATCTTTTACTGAGTATTCAATTGCTCATTTGAAAGAACAATGGGGGATGTCTAAAGGTTTAGCGAAGGAAGCGACTAAACTTATGGTCCAGGCTCTGACTAGTGGAGAACAACAAAAATGGCACCAAGCCGGAAAAAGATTTGGCGACTTTTACAAGCTAATCAAAGACGAAGTGAAGTTAGCTTTTGAGCCATCATTGGCTGCATCGCTTGAGTTGAAATTACTACAAAATATTAAAGGTAATCAAGCTCAGCTTGGTGAAGTAGAAGATACCACAAGAGATTTGTTGTCTGAAGTTTATCGCATCTCAGATTTTCAGGCCGCTAAAGCTGCTCACTTGCGAGCCATGGCAACCATGGAAAGAAGAAGAGCTGAACAAGGGGATGGTGAGGAGCATTGGGAAGCAGCTGAGGATTATTTAGAGAAATATTACATGGCATTAAAAGATAGGGTTGCTTAAAAGCTTTTTGCGCTATCAATGTAGCTAAAAACAATTTGTGAGGTGTTTTTCATAATTTCAAAAGCTTCTTTTTCTGTTTCACTTTCTACCATTACGCATAAAGTGTAAGGCCTATCTGGATAGAAAATAATTCCGCAGTCGCTGTATGTTTGCTTATTTTTTAACACACCTATTTTGTGTGCGACAGAAATATTAGATGGCACACCGGCTTGAATGCGGTCTGCAAACTCTGTACGGGTGAGGAGATCTAAAATATTTTCTGAATATTCTGGTTTCAAATAAGCAGATAAGTATAGTGAGCGAAAAATTGATGCGTAGTTTTTTGGTGTTACAACGGGTTCATTATCTTGGGAATCTTTTGGTAAGTCGAGAAAGTCAAATACTTCATCCAAAAAAGAAGGGTAAGTAGAGAGCAATACGTGATAGGCTGTATTGTCGGACTTAAGTAAAGCATATTCTAGTGCATCTTTTATTGTTAGTTCATATCCGGGACCTTTTTTCCATAGATCACCAAACCTTTTATCTAAGTCCTCCTCCTTAATCGTCAATTTATCATTTAGAGTAATCTCTCCACGATGGGTTTCTTTGGGGGTTTGCTGGGAATAATACTAGGAATTGGAGCGGGTAAAGTGATCAGTGTCATAATTTCTATAGTTGCCGTTAGTAAAGGCGTGGGGTTTATAGATATTAGTTATTTACCGTTTGCATTTTCTGCTTTCATCATTGGCTTGTCGGTCATAGTAGGATTAGTGACTGGGATGTATCCTGCACGTCGTGCTACAAAGATATCTGCTTTAGACGCCCTTCGTTACGAATAGCAAAGTACTGATTGACATACCACTTAGCTGTTTGATACATTGTGACAGATATAAATGGCAGATGAAAAACGACAGTTAAAACTAAAAAGCCTCCCTGACCTATTAACTGTTCGTGAAGTTGCAGAGCTCCTTCGAGTTTCACCTTTAACAATTAAGAGATGGGGCAAAAGGGGAAAGCTTGTTCCCATTCGTATAAATTCTCGTGGGGACAGAAGGTACAAAAAAGAGCAAGTATTATGGCTTCTGGGTATGACTTCTGAAGATTAAAGGTAAATTTAGTATAATATAGCTACTTAATATGAGATTCCTTTTTACTTTAATTCTTGCCCTCTTTATGGCTGGAAATTTCGTGGGGATAATTCACGCCCAAAGGATCATTTTTCCAACTCCTTCCACCTCACCAGAGGCAAGTGCCTCGGCATCGCCAAGTCCCACTCCTGAAATTACACCGTCACCTGAACCCAGGGTAGATATCACCCAAAAGACTGAAGAAGCAATCGGACCGCTAGAGGCTTCTTTGCAAGACCAGGAAGTGGGAAGTAAAATGCTAAATCCAATTAAGTATGCGATTAGATCGGCGGTAGCTGTTGGAGTACCGGCAAATACAATAGTGTTGCTTCTTCTTCTACCTGTGATCGCAGCGGTTATTGCTGCAGCTCGACATATAATTGGTTTGCGTGGTTTTGGTATTTTCTTCCCGGCAGCCCTATCAATTGTCTTTTTAGCCATTGGCCCAGTTTTAGGAATTACTTTATTCTCTGCGATAGTTTTGTTCTCAACATTGGCAAGAATAATCATGCGCAAATTAAAATTTAAATTACAGTACCTACCTAAGATGGCACTTACTTTGTGGGCAGTGGTTTTGGGTGTTTTAGGAATATTATTTCTAGCGCCAATTATTCGTCATCCTGACTTAACCAACGTTTCTATTTTTCCAGTTCTTATTTTAGCTTTATTAGCTGAAGATTTTTCCAAAGTGCAGTCCGGAAAATCTGCTCGCACTGCTATTGATAAAGCAACAGAGACCATTGTTTTGGCGTTAGTGTCCTACGTTA
>Ga0066639_10003234_pt1 | contig 14147 bp, 13 predicted proteins | sample CryGeyCG2114_010_2_FD_59504 | JGI IMG/M metagenome (GOLD analysis project Ga0066639, IMG submission 59504) | Groundwater microbial communities from aquifer - Crystal Geyser CG10_big_fil_rev_8/21/14_0.10 | ecosystem: Environmental > Aquatic > Deep subsurface > Groundwater | place: USA: Utah...
AAGGAAAATGGAACAAAAAAGACCGAAAGACAAGGACAAAATTTACGGATACCAAAGGCCAGGAAATAGAGCTGGTAAGGGGATTAACCTGGATTCAAACCATTCCAATGGAAAATGAAGTAGAATATTAGCCTGCTCGCCCTGAATTCATTGAAGGGCTCGCCCTAAGTATCAAAGGGCCTCGTTCGAAAGTCTGCCCGCAATATTAATAAACATGTTAATAGATATTCTTGTTTCTAAAGTAAGGGTAAAAATTTTGGAGCTTTTTCTTGGTGATCCAAGCAAAAGCTATCACGTAAGAGACATTGTCAGGAGAGTTGACGAAGAAATTAATGCTGTCAGACGCGAGCTGGCAAGGCTGGAAAATACCGGTCTTTTAGCAAGCGAATGGCGGGCAAACCGCAGATTTTATCTAACAAAAACAGACTACATCTACTTTATTGAATTTCTTTCTATCGTTAACAAAAACGTCGGTCTTGGCGGAGCAATCCTTAAAAACCGGGCAAAACTCGGAAAAATAAGATACGCTATGCTTTCTTCATCATTTTTAAAGGGCAAACCTTTCGCATCAACCGATATCGATTTATTTGTGGTTGGAACAATTGTTCTGCCCGAACTGGGTGCAATTATCAGGGAAGAGGAAGCAAGAAGGGACAGGGAAATTAACTTTACTCCCATGACTGAAGAAGAATTCAATTTTCGCAAGAATAGACGGGACCCGTTTATTATGGGAATTCTTGCTAAGCCCCGAATGATGTTAATCGGTGATGAAGAAGAAATGGTTAAGTTTTAGGAGCAAGATCCTGAACTTACTGAAGAACTATGGCCTCCGAAACCTAAAATTCGTCTTATTTTGAAGGAAAAATATCAGAGAGCGAAGCGATGCTGATATAATTTCATAAATGCCAAAAGGTCCTAGATTGTTATTCGCCCTTATTATTTTGTTGACACTATCAGTGCTTTTTATCGATTTGCCCAAAATTACAATTTTCGGACGTTCATTTTCCCATCCCAACCTTTCTAAATCTTTCATCAAAAGGGATTTGGAACCGAAACTCGGGCTTGACCTTGCAGGAGGTGTCCAGCTTGTTATGTCTGCAGATATGTCATCTATACCGCAGGAGGATAGAGATAATGCCCTCGCATCGGCCCAGGATATTGTTGAACGGAGGGTCAATTCTTTAGGCGTAGCGGAAGCCGTTGTTCAAGCTTCAAAAAGCAATGATAAGTACCGCCTGATTTGTGAACTGCCTGGGGTTTCCGACGTAGACCAGGCAATCTCTTCATGTCAGCGCTCGGCGCACCTTGAGTTCCGTCAGTTAAAGAAAGATGTCGCACTGGAAGCTACTGCCTCTGTCCTGCCGGAGAATTTTGAAAATACTGGCTTGACCGGTAAAGATTTAAAAAGGGCACAGGCGGAACCTAGTAAAGACCCAACAAACCCCGGATACGTTGTAAGCCTCCAGTTTTTGCCAGATGGAGCCAAAAAGTTTGAAGAAATAACCAAAAATAACCTCCAAAAGCCTCTTGCCATGTTTCTGGACGCAGAACCGATTTCCTGGCCGCCTCCAACTGTCCAGACAGTTATCTCCGACGGAAATGCACAAATCTCCGGACGCTTTACCTCAAAAGAAGCCAGAAATTTAGCTATTCAATTAAATGCCGGGGCACTTCCCGTGCCTTTAAAAATTGAAAGCCAGACAAGAATTGGTCCTTCAATCGGCCAGGAATCAATTCAGAGAAGCATTGTCGCAAGTATAATCGGTCTTGCTACGGTAGCTGTTTTTATGCTTTTCTACTACCGTCTTTTAGGTATTTTTGCAGTTATTGCCCTTTCAATCTATACACTCATTGTCTTTGCGATTTTTAAAATAATTCCGGTCACTCTTACCCTTGCAGGCATCGCGGGCTTTGTTCTTTCCGTTGGTATGGCAGTAGACGCCAACATTCTGATTTTTGAAAGGATCAAGGAAGAAAGAAAATGGGGGAAACCCAAAATAGAATCATTTTTTTCCGGTTTTGACAGGGCATGGACTTCGATTCGTGATTCTAACGTTTCTTCCCTAATTACAACAGCCATTCTTTTCAATTTCGGAACTGGGGCAATCAGGGGATTCGCGCTAACCTTGGCAATCGGCATTCTCGTTTCCATGTTCACCGCAATTACGGTATCCAGAAACCTGTTGAGATTATTTTGGATTGGTAAAGTATGAATTTAATAAAGTACAGAAATTTATTTTTCGCATTTTCCCTTCTTATTATCGTTCCGGGGCTTGTCGCTTTTACAGTCTGGGGACTTAAATTGGGAATTGATTTCACAGGAGGAACAATTTGGGAAGTTAAGTTTTCCGAACTGCAGTCGGTTGATACAAATGAAGTAAGAAAACTTCTTGATGAAAATGGCGCCCAGTCTGCCCAAGTAGCCGCTACTTCCCAAAACTCGACTCTTATCCGTATGAAAGCCACAGATGAAAATAAAATTAATGAACTGAAATCAAAACTTAATGAAAAATTCAAAAAAACCGAAATAATCCGTCTTGATACTGTCGGCCCTACAATCTCTAAAGAATTAACAAATAAAGCTATGCTTGCAGTTGCTGTAGCAATTGTCGGGATTGTCCTTTACATAACCTGGTCATTCCGCAGTATTCCAAAACCAACATCATCGCTTGCCTTTGGCTTCTGCACCGTTTTTGCCCTGGTACATGATGTGATAGTCGTAGTCGGCATTTTTGCAATCCTCGGCCATTTTTTTGCAATTGAAGTCGATAGTCTCTTCATTACCGCTCTTTTAACAGTTATCGGTTTTTCGGTCCACGATACAATCGTCGTTTTTGACCGTATCCGTGAGAATTTAAAAAAGAGTAACCTGCCTTTTGAAGAAGTTATTAATGGCTCTCTTCTTCAAACAATGTCCCGCTCTCTTAACACATCATTAACAGCAGTCTTTGTCCTGCTGGCCCTGTTTCTATTTGGTGGTGAATCAATAAAATACTTTGTTCTGGCACTCTTGGTAGGAATAATTTCCGGGACATACTCCTCAATATTTAACGCCGCACCGCTTTTAGTCACTTGGAATAATCAAAGAGCACGACTTCAAAGAAGAAAGGGCTAGTTTTTAAAATCTTCGAGCTTTTCAAGAAGCTTTTTTCTGTCATTCTTTTCTTTTTCTTCAAATACCTCCTCAAAAAGAGCATTTAATATTTCTCCGACCTTTTTACCGGGGCCAATGCCCAGCCCTCTCATTACGTCATAGCCGCTGATCTTAAGGTCGGCGACCGTAAATGGCTTTTTCAAGACTTCCTTAAGTCTTTCCCGAAAAAGCTTAAGTCTCCAGGATTCAGGTTGTTGAAGCCCGCCTCCCAACCTGTCACCAATCCTCAGTGCCATCATATCCTCGATATTTTCAATACCGATATTTTTTATAAAACGTCGAAGTGCCTTATCGGTTTGGTTTTCATTCACACTGAACTGATGAAAACGCACCAGTTTATACAGCTTTTCGCGCTCGCCTTTAGAAAGATGCAATCTTTGGGTAATTTCCCTTGCTTGTCTGCCGCCGATAACCTCATGGTTATAAAATGTCCGCACTCCCTCTTCTGTTACAGCCGCTACTTTGGCTTTACCAATATCGTGAAGTAATGCGGCAAACCTTGTAATTGTGTCATCGGATGGACAGAATTTAAGGCTTAGAACACAATGCGTCCCGACGTCGAAAACATGGTGCCGTTTTGGACTTTTTTGCTCAACGTCAAAACAATCCGCGAGTTCCGGAATAATAATTTCTAAAATTCCAGTATCCCTTAACAGTAAAATACCCAAGTCGGCATTTTTATCAGAAATTATTTTTAAAAGTTCATCTCGAATCCGCTCACCCGAAATTTCCGAAAGAGACATAGAATGCTTTTTAATCGCCTCAAAAGTCTTTTCTTCAATTTTAAAATCTAGAGTAGTAGCAAACCTAACTGCGCGCATAATTCGTAAAGCGTCCTCATTGAACCTCTCATTTGGATCCCCAACAGTTCTTATTATTTTTGCCTTTAAATCCTTCTCTCCTCCAAATAGGTCAACAAGTTGGAAATTTGAAATTTGAGATTCAAGATTTGAGATTTCCAAAAGCGGAGCTTTTGGTTTCAGGGCCATTGCGTTAATCGTAAAATCTCGCCGAGAAAGGTCCTCCTCCAGCGTTTTTCCCCACGAAATAACATCCGGATGCCGCTTGTCCGTATATTTTTCCTCGCTTCTGTATGTAGTAATCTGTAAAACTGATTTGTCTGAAAGCGCAAGGCCTACCGTTCCGAATACATTGTTGTAAAAAGAACCCGGAAAAAGCTTAAGTATTTCTTCGGGTAGGGCATTAGTCGCAAGATCCCAGTCCGAAACTTCTTTTCCAACTAATAGATCCCTCACTGCACCCCCGACTATTGCGGCTTCGAAATCACTCTTTATTAGTTTCTCTATAACTTTTTCAACTTCAATATCAACCTTCATAAACCTCCGTAGCATAAAATGCTTCGGCCCCTTATTCAAGTTTACATGAGTAAGCGAATTTACTAAATTATACTTTCCCGCCGTATCTTGCCCAAAACTTGGCATTTGCCCCCCGCCTCTTTAAAATGGTCTAGTGCGCACTAAGACTTGGAAGCTCCTTTCAAAAGTTTCAAATAAAAAAGAAAAGGACTGGCTTACGAAACTTCTGGCAAAAAACAGAGGAATTACGTCCCCTCAAGAATTGGATGAGTTTTTAAACCCCTCTTTCGAGCAAATTACTGGTCAGTCAATCGGAAACACTAAAAAGGCTATTGATCGTATCGAAAAAGCTATAAAAAATAAGGAAAAAGTTATCATATATTCAGACTACGATGCCGACGGTATTTGCGCAACGGCAATTATGTGGGAGGCGCTCTACGATCTTGGGATAAAAGTTATGCCCTATGTCCCCCATAGAATAAAGGAAGGATATGGCCTCGCTAATCCAGCCATTTCAGACTTAGCAAAACAGGGTGTCAAATTAATTATTACAGTCGACCATGGCGTCACAGCGATAGATCAGGTGGAGCATGCAAAAAAATTGGGTATCGATGTAATCATCACTGACCACCACGTTTTACCCAAAAAGCTTCCAGATTCGTACGCTCTTACCCATACCACATCGCTGTGCGGTGCCGGGGTTTCCTGGCGGCTGGCCTGGGACATTGTTGCAAAATTAAATAGAAGTTATCAGGAAAAATTGAAATCCAAGCTGGAACTTGCCTCAATTGCAACAATTGCCGATCTTGTTCCTTTAATCGGTGCAAACAGGGCAATTGTAAAAATCGGCTTGGAGAAACTTGCATCAACAAAAAGGTTCGGCATAAATGCTCTTATAAAAGCTACAGGTATTACACCGCCGATAGGAACCTATGAGATTGGCCATATCATAGCCCCCAGAATTAACGCGATGGGCAGAATAGAACATGGCCTTGATGCTTTGAGGTTAATTTGTGCAAAAAACAGGAATCAAGCGGAAGAATTGGCATCTCTGCTTACGAAAACCAATTCCAAAAGACAGGATTTGACCTCGAAGGCAATCGAGTCTGCCTTCACGCTGGTTAAAGAAGAACAAAGCGTAGGAGTTATTACCCATCCAACATGGCACGAAGGAATAATTGGTCTGGTCGCATCACGCTTGGTCGAAACTTACCATAGGCCGTTTATTGTGATCGCAAAAGGTGAGGTTTATTCAAAAGGCTCGGCGCGGTCGGTTCCCGGTTTTAATATTGTAGAGGCAATTCGGGCTTCCGGAACTTTCCTTAATGCCGGCGGACATCCTATGGCAGCCGGATTCACAATTGAGACAAAACAAATCGAAATTTTCAGTGCGCAGATAAATAAATATGCCCAAACTAATCTTACGGACGATATGCTCGAACCAGTAGTAAATATTGAATCTGAATTAGAAACTAAAGATATAAGCACCCAAACCCTTTCGCAGATCAAAAGATTTGAACCTTTCGGTATGGGTAATCCTGAACCGGTCTTTTTAACAAGGCATATGGAGGTCGAGGATGTTAGGGGAGTAGGGCCAACATCTGCCCACTTAAAACTTCAATTAAGCAGCCACTCGGCAATCGGTTTTAACATGGGCGAATTTCGCGCCCGAATCCGCCCCGGCTATAAGATTGACGCTGTTTACACTTTAAACGATGATAAATACAACGGCGGCTTCCAATTAAAATTAAAAGACCTCGAAATAACTAATTAACCAGCCAGCATTTTTACCGCCTGCTTATGCTGAGACCTTGCCTCCCGCGGCTCCTTAATTGTATTAAGCTCCTTCTCCGATAAGACTCATACAATTTCTGCCTGGAAGTGTTCTAATTTTGCCAAAATGTAGTTTTGTGCAGGCTTACTACTCTCCGCAACGTCCGTTAAAAATTCACCGAAGGCTTGTATTGGGGGTTCGATACTGGACCCTATCTCTCCGGTGTCAGATCTGTCATCATTCATAGCTTCAACCATATAAATCACCTCCTTTTGCTCCAAAAATCTCTTGAATCAAAGCTGGGAACCCAACCTTTTGAAGCTATCTGACCAGATTTTTTAATTGCATATATTCCTTCAACAGACCTTGGATCATCAAAATTACCATCAAGCATCGCGATATATCGATCACTTGGCTCCTGGCAAAAAATCTCCTGGTTTGGATTATGATTTCTTTCGCACATATTTTTTTCCCATAAAAAAACCTCCCCTGGGGGGAGGTATCCTTTTTCCGCTTAGTCTATTTGCTAAGCCATAACCTCCCCAAACCTCTTCCTAAGAAAGAGGTTAAGTGTTAGGAGGCCAAATAAAGCACTAAAAAGATACATCAAAGAAAATTTTAAATAACATGTCTTTGCTTTGTCAAATTCATTTGTTTTAGAATTGAAAAACCAAATCTGTAAAAAAATGAAACGTACACAAGTTCTGGACACCTTGAACAAAGTTAGTGAAAAAGTATGCCTTCTCGGGCGCGCCCAAACCATCCGTGACCATGGCAAAGTCTTGTTTATCGACCTCAAAGACCAAACAGGTCTTGTCCAAATGGTTTCAAGGGAAAAACTGGATCTTTCCACTGAAGACGTTATTGAAGTAGAAGGCACGGTTAAAAAAAGGCCGGAAAATTTAGTCAATAAAGAAATTGAAACAGGAACAGTCGAAATAGAAATAAAAAGTTTGAAAATTATTTCCCATGCCCAAACTCCGCCAATTCCGACAGAAGGGGACGGTTACGATATTGATGAAAATTTGCGTCTTCGTTATAGATACCTGGATTTAAGAAGGGAAAGATTACAAAAAAATTTAAAACTTCGGCATAAGATCGTCACTCTTGCCCGCGATTTCCTGAATAAAGAAGGATTTTTAGAAATCGAAACACCCTACCTTTCTAAAGATACACCTGAAGGTTCCCGTGATTTCTTGGTACCCTCCCGTCTCCAGCCGGGTCACTTTTATGCCCTAACTCAATCTCCCCAGCAATATAAGCAGATGTTGATGATCGCAAATTTTGAAAAATATTATCAGTTTGCCCGTTGCTTCCGCGATGAAGATTTAAGGGCGGATAGGCAATTCGAGCACACGCAGATCGATATCGAAATGGCTTATGTTAAAGAGAAAGATGTCATGGATTTAGTTGAAAACATGATGAAATACATCGCGAAAAACGTAGGGAAAAAAGTTCAAAGTGACCCTTTCCCGATTTTTACATTTAAAGAAGCTATGAAAAAGTTTGGAGCTGACAAGTTTGATTTAAGAGACAAAAAAGATAAAGATACTCTCGCGTTTGCTTGGGTTGTAGACTTTCCTCTTCTTGAATGGGATAAAGAAACAAAAAATTTTACGTTTTCTCACAACCCTTTCTGCTCGCCGAAAGAAGACGCCATAGATGACCTGATGGTAGCAAAAAATCTCGATAAACTAGTTTCAAAACAGTATGATATTGTTCTTAACGGAATGGAGGTTGGTGGAGGAAGCATTCGTATTTCAGACCCAAAAATTCAGAGACAAGTTTTTAAGGTGATGGGAAACGACAAAAAGCAAATTGAAGAAAATTTCGGACAGTTTTTATCAGCATTTGAATATGGAGCTCCTCCACACGGTGGAATTGCCATCGGATTTGACAGGTTATGTGCTTTACTCTCTGGTGAAGAATCTATTCGAGAGGTTATTGCATTTCCTGTTTCCGGGTCGGGGCAAACCTCCGTTATGAACGCCCCAGCACAAGTTCCGCAAAAAGTTTTGGACGAACTCAAGATACAGCTCACCAAAAGCAAGAAGTAATGATTAGGTTAATTACTGCCGTACTAATTCTCCTGGTCTTTGCGGGAGGCATTGTCACACTAACAAAAAATAGCAAAATTAAAGCTTCAGAAAAAAAAGCGGCGGACCAAGCTTTAGAAATTCCCCGCCTGTATCCTTATCCCGTAAAAAATGACAATTTTTTACAGCCTCCCCCTCTTTCTGCTCAATCCGTTGTCGTCCTAGACGCAAAGACCGGCATAGTCCTTTTTGAAAAAGATCCAAAAGTAAAACATTTTCCGGCATCTACCACCAAATTAATGACAGCACTAGTCGCGCTGGAAAAATGTTCGCCCCAAAACCACGTTGAAGTCGGCCCTATTGTTAAAGAAGGAACTCAAATGGGCCTTGAAAAAGGTGATGTAGTCACCGTGGAGTCCCTTCTTTCAGGAATGCTGATTGCTTCGGGCAACGATGCGGCATACACACTTGCTTTTGCCTGTTCGGACTCATACCTAGCATTTATAGATTCAATGAATCGGAAGGCCAAAGAACTTGGAATGACCTCTACCAATTTCGAAAACCCGGCTGGTTTTGACAGCAAAGATCAGTATTCAACAGCCCAGGACTTGGCAAAATTGGCTAAAGTTGCAGTCGCAAACCCGCTAATTTCACGAATTGTCAGCACCAAATCTGCCGTCCTCAATAACGTCACGGGTACCAAAACTTACTATGTCGAAAATGTAAACGATCTCCTAGGAGAAGTGGAAGGAATTGAAGGTATAAAAACAGGCCAAACTTCCGGGTCGGGTGAAATCTTAATTTCAAAAACAACAAGGCGCGGAAACACAATTATTATCGCCTTGCTTTCATCAAACGGCAGGTTCGAAGAAACGAAGAAACTTATTGAATGGGCTTATGCTAATTTTCGATGGATAAATCCGTGAATTAATCCAGCCAACTATCGGAAACGGCGCTGACATAGGCAATTAAGCCGTCATCACTTTTAAAAAGGTAGACGGGTTGTAAATATTCCTGCATACCTCCATTTTCTAGATAACCGAGTTTAACTTCACGTATTGCGAAATTATTATTTACGGGCTGTTTATTAAAAGCCGTTTTGCCCGCTTTCAAGTCCTCAAATGCAGTCTGTGTTCCTTTAAGTGGATAAGTTGCGAATTCATTAAGCATGACATCCTGCTTATTAAGCAGTGCTCTCACGATTTTCTTTTTAGAAACATATGCAACTGCCGGCGGCTTATCCAGTAGAGGGGTAACAACATCGTATTTATCAATTTCTGATCTTGAAAAACCGACTTCAATTACATTTGCGTTTGAAATTCCTGGCACCTCAACCAAATTTGGCCCGTCAATTCTAAGTAGACGCGTCTTAGCCGTTGCTTGTGGAAAATCAAGAGGGTCAAAATTAAAAGGCTTGAAAAAATCATAAGCAACGCCAATTGCATCTTTTTCATCTCCGGCATTTTGTGAAATAAGCTTGGTTTGGTTATAGAATTCGCTATCCACAATAAAATTGAAAGTCGCAACATCAACGGATAATGTTCTTCCAACTTCTTTTTTATCTATAAATTGATAAATATTTCCCGAAAGTCCTTGAGGATTTGGGTCAAAGTTCAATTTTGATGCCAGATCTTTAATTTTCTCAGCTCCGCCGAAAGTTGAACCTCCTGCGGAAATCCTAAAAACCTTTGCTTTATTATCCAAAGTGGGCAGGTCGCCGCTTATTGTTTCGATATTAAAATTCACACTCCCGCTTGCCTCGATACCTTCAGAAAAATCAAGTTTTGGTAATTTTCCGAATGCGACAGTTGGCGGTAGCGGACCTGGAGGAAAAATAACATTTACGAGAGCTCGCCCTACTAAAAATAAAACGAACAGCACAATAACGGCCCCTATGAAGATGAGTACCCACCTAAAAGCTTTTCGAGAAAAAGATGCTGTATCCGTTAAAGACATCGGCAGTTTGAGAGGCTCTTCGCCCTAGTGTTACAATTTTAACCTGATATCATTAGTCACAGCAATTAATTATCATGTCAAAAATAAGAGTTAGATACGCACCCTCGCCAACCGGAATACCTCATGTGGGAAATTTGCGGACTGCCCTGTTCAACTTTCTTTTCGCTAAGAACATGAATGGGAGCTTCATTTTACGTATGGAGGACACCGACCAAAAAAGACTGGTTCCTGGCGCAGATGAAAAAATTAAGGATAGCCTAAAACTACTCAATCTAATTTGGGACGAAGAAATCGTCCAGTCAAAAAGGCTTTCAATTTACCAACAATATTTGAATGTACTTCAGGAGAAGAAACTTGCATACAATGATGAAGGCGCTTGGCGCTTTAGAGTTAAAAAAGGGGAAAAGCTGGAATGGAACGACGAAGTTCACAAAATGATATCTTTCTCCTCCGACGTAATCGAAGATTTTGTGATTATTAAATCCGACGGCTTTCCAACTTATCATTTTGCATCCGTAGTAGACGATCATGAAATGGAAATTTCTCATGTCCTAAGAGGAGATGAATGGATTTCTTCTACACCTAAGCATCTGCTTCTTTACCGGGCTTTTGGCTGGAATCCGCCAAAATTTGCCCATCTCCCTGCAATTGTCGGTCCGGACCGCAAAAAGCTCTCAAAAAGAGAAGGGGCAAAGACGGTTTTTGAATATATTGATGAAGGATTCCTTCCTGAAGCACTAGTTAATTTTTTGGCTCTTCTTGGTTGGGCGCCAAAAGGGAACCGGGAAATTTTTTCGCTAGATGATTTAATAAAGGAATTTTCACTTGAAAGAATTAATAAAAATAATCCGATTTTTAACATAGAAAAATTAAGATGGTTCAATAATCAATGGATCAAAAAATTATCAGACATAGAACTTACGGAAAAAATCAAAAAATTCTTTCCCAAATTCGATAAAGATTTACTGACAAAAATAGCACCTCTAGTAAAAGAAAGAATATTTACGCTTAAAGAACTTGATAATGTAGCAGGCTTTTTCTTTTCCGCTCCGCAAATTTCTAAAATTCCGGCAATCGAAGTTCAGAAAGATGAACTTCAAAAAATTATTAAATCGTTTGAATCATTAAGCCCATGGAAAGACAAAAACATCAAAGACCATTTCCAAAAAGCCTCAGAAGATCTCAAAATTGACAAAATAAAATTAATTACTGCGGTCAGAAATATTATTTCCGGCAAGACTATAACGCCGCCGCTATACGAATCAATGGAAATAATTGGCAAAGAAGAAATAATTAGAAGACTAAAAGCCTTTTAGATAGCGCTTTCTTTTTTCTTCATCCATTTTTTCGATTGCATACCTAAGCATTGTTTTTGGCATAATTTTATGATGTTTAATTAAAAAGTCGTCCAATGCTTTTTCATCCGCTTTGCCTACTTCCCTTAACATCCATCCCACGGCTTTATGAATCAAATCATGCTTATCCGAAAGCAGTATTTCCGAAATTTTTATCGTTGGATCAAATTTTTTCTGCTTTATAAAAGGACAAGTTGCAAGTACTGCAATTCTTCTTTTCCAAATATTATTAGATCTTACTAATTTGTTGAGTAATGGCAAATGTCTCCGGTTATTAATAAGGTATATGCCTACAATATTAGGAGCGGAAAGATCGACCAAATCCCAATTATTGACTCCAACGATATTGTCTAAATAGAAATTGAAAATTTTAGATTTTAATTTTTCATCAGCCTCCTTAAACTGCTCAACGAGAATTAAAAGCCCAACCAGTCTCTCTTCATGAATTTTGGATTTCAATAGCACCGAAATCTCTGCAAGTTTTAATTCCTTATATTTTTTCGCGATCGATCTCTGAAGAGGAACAGTAATTCCTAAGAAAATATCTCCTTCTGCATATTGTCCTTTACCCGTTTTAAAAAAACCTGCTAATAATTTTGCTTTTTCCCTATTTGCAAATTTAGTAAGGTCTTCTTTTAAAGAATTAAGCATCATAATCTACCCAAAAAATATAGAATTTTATTCTGAGCGAAAAAACTCCGGCATTCATACCCAAGATGAAGCGAATCTTGGGCGAAGATCAGAGAACCACGGCCTTTAGGCCGCGGGAATCTATTTACAAAACTCGCTGACAGGAGAAAAATCTACCTTGTCCGAATTTTTAGGGAAAGATATTAAACCCTCAGATGCAGGTACATAACATAATCTTTTACCTTTGACGACTGCATCCAAATTATTTATATCTCCGCCGATTTTGATTACGCAAACATCTTTACTATTCTTTTCCAATACTTGTATTGAAGAAAATCCGAAATTAAGGTCAAAACGTTTAGAATCGGGCGTGCAGGCATAAAAATTCACCAAAATTTCATTGCCCTCATCCTTAATAGCCGCTTCATCGGAATTATCGGAAGAAGTTTTTACTGATAGAAAAAATATTTTAACTGCTTCGTATTGCCCTTGAAGAAAATCAAGATAGCCTTTATTTTTCAGATAAGTCAAAAAAACTGCCAAAACTAAAAGAAGAACCAGTAATTTTAAAAAAGAACCCTTTTTCTTCTCCTGCACAATCTGATCTTCCACAACTCTAGTCTATCACTTATGGCAAAACCCATCACACAATTTTTTCTAAATCATCGCCAATCGCAATTGGCCTATACTTCAAGGTGATAAGATTATAGCAATAATGATTTTGGGCTTACCAACAATTAACGCAAAAGAAATCTCTGTAAAATCTACGAAATGGTTTGAAAAGGATGCCTAAAAGAAAAATTGAACTCGATGTTCTGAAAGCCTTAGCAATTATCGGAGTAATAATGATCCACGTCGTGAGCGGGTCACTTTTTTATTTCGATAAATCGTCAAATCATTTTAAAGTGTCTATTATCATCGACCAATTTTTCCGTTTTAGCGTACCTCTCTTTGTAGCGCTTTCCGGATACACCCTAGCCCTAAGCTATCAAGATCAAAACATAGATCTTATCTACTTCTTTAGAAGGAGAGTCCTAAGAATCTTGCCCTGGTATTTCTTTTGGAGCGCTGCAATACTTGCATATTTAAGAGTTACTCATTGGTGGGTAGAAATTCCTCATTTTCCTTTCTGGAAAATATTATTTTTAGGAAAAGCGGACTACCAACTCTATTTCGTCCCAATGATTTTCCAGCTTTATCTACTCTTCCCTTTACTTTTATTTCTATTTAGAAAATTCCGGATAAACCTTCTTCTTTTTGTTTTTCTCTTGGAAATAATTTTCTACGGTATTCTATCTTCCTTTGCAGTTGGAAAAATAAAATTGCCCTTATTTCTCAATGACCAGCAGCAATATTTGTTTTTTGGTACATGGATTTTTTATTTTATCCTCGGAATAGCATTAGCTTTAATGAAAGTTTCTGAAAATAAATTGCGGATTTTAAAAATTTTAAGTTTTCCTTTATTAATAGCATCATTTATATGGCTGATGGTAAGTGCGGCCGGCCTTATCCAAAATAATTACAACGTTATAATTGCTACCCGTTCGACGAAAATACCTACACTTTTTTATTCATCGGTCTGTATTTTATATTTCATTATCTTTAAAGAAATCCTTTTAGGCTTCCCTAAAAAACTGCTTAAGATTTTAGAAAATTTTGGAAAACGATCATACGTTACTTACCTTTGCCACACGATTATCCTAAGAATTTTTCTTGATTTATTTATTGAAAATACGATCCCTAAAATCGCCCTTCTTGGAATTCTAACCATAGTAGCTTCCGATTCGCTCTCTTATTTCTCTCAAAAGGCAGGAGATTCGATCTATAGATTCGCAAAGGATCGTTTTTACTTTAAACCTTGACAACACTTCTTAAAGTATCAGCGAATTAGTTTACATTCGGTTAAGGTTATCTCCAAAGGAAAAT
>Ga0066639_10003236_pt1 | contig 14143 bp, 14 predicted proteins | sample CryGeyCG2114_010_2_FD_59504 | JGI IMG/M metagenome (GOLD analysis project Ga0066639, IMG submission 59504) | Groundwater microbial communities from aquifer - Crystal Geyser CG10_big_fil_rev_8/21/14_0.10 | ecosystem: Environmental > Aquatic > Deep subsurface > Groundwater | place: USA: Utah...
TTATCTATAAGTAAAGAAGCAGCAGAAGAGCTTTGCATTCCAATAAAGGTGGTTTGTTTAGAAAGCGCGTTATCTGGAAGATTAGACTCGGCAAGGAATTCTAAGTTGTTGGTTGCATTAGTCATAGATTATTAATAAATTTTACTATTTATAAATGTTTTGGTAGATTGTTACTTTAAAGTAACAAAAGTTCTTTAAATATTGAATTATAGAAGTAATATACCTGATGGCACGGCAGGAGATAAATCTCCTTAAGGGGGAATTTATGCACCTATGCGCTTCAATTGGAATGTGTGTGTTTCAAGTGGAATGTATGTGTTTCAATTGGTAAAGTTGACATATTACTAACTGACATATTACTAACGAATTACAGTAATATTTATATAGAAAAGAGGTTTGGTGTTAGTATACAAAAAGAGAGGGTGATTGTTTATGGTAAAAAAGCTGATAGGGTTGTCTATTTTTATACTGATTTTGGGAGGATTGTTGGTGAGTGCTGAGGATGTTGGGGTGGAGGCACATACAGCAAGTGTGAAATGGGGTGATGGCAGTACTACTTATTCTATTTATGAATTTAGCAATAATATTCCTAAAATTGCAATTTCTTTAGTTAATTTTGGCGATGATGATATTGCAAATATGAGTTTAGATTATTTTGGTATCAATACTTTACTTCCTTCTGATGTTTTGGCTCCCTCTGGACTTCAAAGCGTTAATCCAAATAGTATTTTTTGGTCTTCTGATTATGATAATGCCGTTAATGTTTTTTTGAATATTACTGCAAGCCAAGTAAATGCCGATACTAATTATAATTGGGTGGTTAATACTACTGACACTCAAGGAATTCAACAAACTAATGGTTTAACATTAAGAGTTTTAAATGATTCTCTTGCTCCAAGGATTGATTCTGTTAATCCTAATAATCATAAAATAATAAAAGATGAATTAACAAATATTGTTTTGGATTATACTGAAGTTGAGTCGGGGTTTAATCATTCTGTTCTTTTGTATCGAGATGAGTTAATTTATGTTTCGGATATTAGGGGTGTAGCAACAGGAACAATCACTTCGGTTTGTAATGCAACACAATGTACTTTTAATTTAAATCCAACAACACAAATGAATCTGGGAAGTGGTTTTTCTTATTTTGATAGTTATTTTGAGTTAACTGATAAGGCAGGAAATTTAAATGATGGTTATTTGTATCACTTATATGTGGATGTTTTACCTCCAGAAGTAACTCTAACCACACCAGCAGATAATGTAAATATTAGTTTAAATTCGTATGATTATGGTTTTGATGTTGGAGATAATGCATTTGGAATTAATGCCAACTTTAATCCCTTGGTAAATTGTACTATTTATATTGATGGAATTGTTAAAAATGAAACTGTCCGGAATAGTAATGCTTTAGTAAGTTTAGCAGCATATCTGGGCGATTTGGCAGATGGATTTCATAATTGGCAAGTTTATTGTGGAGATAGTGCTGGTTGGATTACATCAAGTGAAGTACGTAATTTTATGTTAGATACAACCGGTCCAGCAATCAATTTGACTAATCCAACAAATGATTCAGTGATTGCAAATGGTTGGATGATCAATTTAACTGCGACAGATGCATTAAGTGTGGTGGATACGGTGTGGTATACAAATAGTAGTGGAAGCGATTTATCTGCGACTTCAATTGGTGCAAATCAGTTTCAAATCAATACGGCTTCTTGGCCAGAAGGAATAAATGATATTGTGGTAAAAGCAAATGATAGTTTAGGCAATATTGGAACATTAGGATTGACGTTTAAGGTGGATCAGAAGGGTCCAGTAGTTTCTTTAGTGAGTCCGGCAGATGGAACTTTTAACAATAATATATTTGTAGTTAACCCAGTAGATGATTATAGTACTGCACTAGATTGTAATTTATGGATTGATGGGATATGGAATAGTTCTGCAGCAACAAATTCTGGAACGAATGTGCAATTTAATACTGCTTTGGGTGATGGAGCATATTCTTGGAATGTTTCCTGTACAGATGAAGTAAACAATTTGGGTTGGAGCGGAGAAAGAACAGTGATTATAGATACTACAATACCAGTAGTGAATTTAATTGATCCGGCAGACGGAGTAAATACGAATGGAGTAGTAAATTTCAATTATGATGTATTAGAAGCCAACTTAGATAATTGTTCTCTATATCTTAATGGGGCAGTGCATACAGTTAATATGAATAATAACAATTTTACTGGAATCGGGTTGGTGGCAAGTAATATTGTTCAAACTTGGTATGTTTCCTGTGATGATCAAGCGGCCAATAATGGAGTAAGTGGGACTAGACAAGTTTACTTTGATAATATCTTGCCAGTGATTAGCAATATAAATAATAGTGAAGTAACACACACTGCTGCTAAAATCAGCTGGACAGTAGATGAAAGCTCTACTAATACTGTTTATTATGGAACAAATGCGGGAAATTTAAGTTTAATAAAAACAGATGTGGTGATAGGAACCAGTCCAGTAATTGATTTGGGTTTGAGTGCTTCCACACTTTATTATTATTTGGGACAATCATGTGACTGGGGAAATAATTGTGCTAATAGTACTGTTTATAATTTGACGACGAGTACTACGCCCATGAGTCCTTCTGGCGGCGGCGGAGGAACTACTCGAGGATCTCCAGAAGAGGAAGAAGATAATTCTTGTACAGAAAACTGGAATTGTGGTTCCTGGTCTTCTTGTGTGGGCGGAGTCCAGACGCGAACGTGTACTGATTGGAATATTTGTGGAACTAATGAATTAGAACCAACTTATATGAGGAGCTGTGAAGAGGAAGGGGAAGAAAAAGAGGAGACAATCATCGAAATGTTAAATGAAGGTTTTGATGAAGAAGCGGGCGCCGGTTTGATTACAGGAGCAGCAATTGCTTCAGCTAATCGAGCGAAAGAAAACGCTTTAGCAATTGGAGCTGTTTTAGGAATAGCAGTATTGAGTGGATTGTTAGCTTGGAAAAGAGGGGCGGTAGTTTCGGGAGTAAATAGAATCAGAAATTATCGTGGCAGTAAAACTGCTAAAGAGGAAGAACTAGTTAGAGAGAAATTAAGGAAAAGCGGAATTATTAAATAAAATTATTGTCCGAAGAAAGAAGCCCCGAAGTAATGTAGTAAAATAACAAGCACCATAACAATGACACAAAGGACAATAACGGTTCCGGGAGAAAAGTCTATTTTGGATTTATATTCATCAAAATATCTAGTTAATCCGCCTTGTCCGGAAGGCATATGAATTTTGTTATCTTGAGACATTTTGATTTAAAATTTGTTGGTTATTAAATATTTTATGGTTTTTTTTGTTAGTAATTAATTTAATTTAGTGGGGTCACAGAAACGAATATATTTTTTTGGCCCTTCGATAGGGAACATTTCTTTGAAATTATCTGGTAATTCTGTATGGGGGTCTCTTTCTTCAGAATAATCTGATTGGGGAGAAGTTTGTTGTTGGAAAGAAAGATATTTTTCTTTGGTTTTTTCTTCAATTTTTTTGATAGTGGATAAATCAATATCTATTCCTGTGTTGAGGAGAAGTTCAGCACTAGCCTGGTTGAGATTTTTCCAAGATTTTTTAATTAATTTTGTGTCTGTCATTTTGAATTAAGGTGTAGGGTGGCATAAGCCGCCTTCTGTCAGATTCAGGATTTCCCGAAGGAAATTGATAATCTGTATTGGCATTCTACTAAGCGTCTAACAAAGGTTTTCTTTTGTTATTGACTTGCACCGACCGAGTTTCGCCGTTTCATCGATCCCATGACCAACGTCTATGGATTAACTCTCTTCCATTGCTGGAAGATTCGCCATGGTCATCCTAAGTCATGGACGTGTCGTATCTGAGCCAGAGCTGAGAGATTTCCTCTCCTCAGTTATCTGAGCGGCCGTAATGAGTCAAACTCATTAGTGGGCGGACTTTCCTGGGCATAAATACCCGCAGCCAAATACCACCACTACATTAGTTTATTTTAGAAGTGTATTTATAAATCTTTTTGGTGAAATAAAGAGTAGGGAATAGAAAAGTATTTAAACATGAATAATTTAGGATAAATATTAAATTTATTGAGGTGTGTTTCAAATGTTAAAGATGAAAAAAATTTCAGAAACTTATGATATGAAGGTTTTTACTGATACAGGTGATTATTTTGGTGATGTGGAAGACAATATTATCACAGCCAATAAAGTGTTTGGTTGGAAGATTAAAGCAACAAAAAATAGTTTCTTGAGTAAAGTATTGGGTTCAGCCAAAGGAGTGATTGTGCCACACCAATTAGTAAAAGCAGTAGGGGATATTCTAATAATTTCCAAAAGCGCTATTCCCAGCTATGCAGAAGAAAAGGACGAGAATTAAGTTTATAATAAATAATGGAATACAAAAAATTATTTAATGAATTGGTTTTAGCGAATTTTCTAATGAATAATTATTTAGAAGAAGAAATTTTAGAGAGTGGTTTTGTGGCTAGTTAATCGTTGTCAACACGAGGAGCCAAAATAAAAGAAAGCATCAATTTATCCAGAACTTTATATTCTATTTTGAGAGGGTAGTCATTGTTGAAATGTAAAGAAACTTTGCTACTAAGTTTGCCACCAGCAATCATTTTTTTAAGGTATTCTAAACTGTATTTAGCTTTAAATTTGTCGACAGAAGTAGATTTAATGGCAGTATCTTCATCGGGCTGAATTTCAATAAAGGCTTTGGAAAGATCGCCTTCAGCTTTAATGTTAAAAGAATTTTTTTCAGCGAGGAAAGTGACAGATTCTGCGACGACACTGACATCTTCAATAGCTTCACTTAAAATAGTGGAATCGGTTTCAATAGTGATGGGGAAGTGAAGTTCGGGAACTTTTTGTTCTTTGTCTTCCAACTCAATGATGGGGATAGAGAAGCTTCGAGTAGTATTACTTTTTAACTGAATTTTGAGCTTGTTTTCTTCAGTTTCTAAAGTGAGGACGTCATCAGATTTAATTCTTCTAAGAACCTGTTTGAGATGATTTAAGTTGATAGCTAATTCTTTGGGTTTTTCCAATTCATATTTAGTAAAGCAGCTGCTTAAGAGTTTGAAGACCACCATGGCAACATTAGCAGGATCCATAGCAATCATTTCCAGGCCATCAGGATTAATTTTGAACTTGGCTTCAGTAACTAAATCAGAGATGATAGAAATACTGTCTTTGAAATATTTGGGTTCAGTTAAAACAAGTTTCATAAGCCACCTATCTTGCTTGAGAAATAACTGGTTTATATTATTTATGGTTGTAGAGTAGTTAAGTTAGAATCAATCTCTTACCATCTTCCATAAGATGAACTGTTTTATTAGGTTTGTAGCCCATTTCGACGGCCAGTTCCTGGAGATGGTGGGTGCGTTCATAATCTCCATGAGAAGGGATAATATGTTGGGGTTTGACTAATTCTATTAAATCACGGTGATCTTCTCGGGCGGCGTGGCCAGAGACATGAATATCCCGGAAAATTCTAGCCCCCCGGTTTCTGAGGTTTTTTTCTAATTCAGCCCGATTCTCCCGGTTAAGTTCCGCAGGAATAACCGAACAACTAAAAACAACAACATCACCAGCAGAAATATCAAAAGGGAGTTCTTTTCTAGCAATTCGTGGAAGAATGGCCCGGGGTTCTCCTTGGTGCCCAGTCATAGCTAAAAGATATTTGTGTTTTTCGTTAGAGGCTTTTTTAAGGAAAGCATCTACTTTGTCCTGATGTTTTAATATTTTGATATCTTTTCTAAAATTGACAATGTGGGCTCTTTCTCCAGCTTCAACATATTTAGCCAAAGACCTGCCAATAAAAATAATTTTTCGATTAAGCTGCTTACCCATTTCAATAATACTTTTGAGTCGAGCTAAGTGAGAAGAGAAAGTGGAGACAATGAGGGCGTTATTTTGAAAATTGACCCCTAAGAGGACATCTTTAAGCATTTGTTTGGCGACAGATTCAGAAGGGGTTTTTTTATGTTCATGAGCATAAAGAGATTCACAAACTAAACAAATAACTTTTTGGTTGCCTAACTCTTCTAAACGTTTGAAATTAGGTTTTTTACCTAGTGTTGGCTGTCGATCAAATTTGTAGTCGTTGGCATAGATAATGGCGCCATATTTAGTATGAATGGCGACTAAAGCGGCTTGAGGAATGGAATGAGTAACGTTAATGAGTTCAACGGAAATTTTATCTGATACTTTATGGATAGAGTTAAGATTAAGTTCAATGATTCTATTGGGTAGATTAATGTGTTCGTCCCGAAGGATACTTTTAAGAATTTCAGCAGTGTAAGGAGCGCAGATGATAGGGGCGTTAGGTATCTTTTGAGCGGAGAAAGGAACGGCGCCGACGTGATCGAGGTGACCATGAGAAGGGACAATAGCTAGAACATTATCTTTCCAGTCTTGGAGATGGCTAAGATTGGGAACAGCATTAACCTTTCTTAATTCTTCGTGGCTTAAGTTTCTTCTAACATCATCATCTTCAGTGTAACGGATGTAATTTTCCATATGAAGACCCAAATCAAGAATAATTACTTCACCATCTACATTAATAGCAGTGCAATTACCACCAACTTCAGAGAATCCACCAATTGTGCATATTTCGACAGGCATGTTTAATGGAAATGTTTTTATGTTTAAAAATGTTTGTTTTAAGAAAATAATGTGCGCGGCAGGGCTCGAACCTGCGTAGGCACTAAGCCAATGGATAGCTCCGCACTAAAGCGGGAAATGGTTTTAGCATTTGAGTCCATCCCGTTTGACCACTCCGGCACGCGCACATGGAAGTATTAAAGAAAGAAGCTTTTTATAAAATTATTGGAAATTATTGATGAACTGCTGTTTCTAAACCAGAAATGTCTTCTTCGTGAACAAATTGGACATAAGATTCTTTAACTGGTATTAAAGGGATATCTGGATTGGGATTTTCTCGTAAAGTGATAATGTGTCCAGAATACACACATTTTTTTTCAAAGGAAAATTCCCTAAGAAAAGTAAGGAGACGGGAACAAGCCCGTTCAGTAATTTGAAAAAGAAAGTCTTGGTGTTGATTGGGGCAATGATAAATTACTATCTCGCGAAGTTCGTAGACAAAATAGGGAAAAGAGACCATGAGTTAATGATAATTAAGTATTATATAAAGTTTATCTTTTAAGAAATAGTTCCTAGTTTTTCTTCAATGTCACCAAGTTCTTTTTCTAATTCATCTAATTCAGGATGGGATCTGGTTCGAGGAGGAGCCGAAGTTACTTTTTTAGTCGGAGGAGCATCTAAACTCGGTGTTTTTTTAGGTGAAGAGGTTTTTATAGGCAGAGAAGAGGCAGTTCTTCTAGAAAGAGGCGCTGACGTAACTGCAGGTTTGGGATGTTTTTTAACATCATCTTTAATATCTTCTTTAATTCTTTGGGATGCTTTCTCGGCTTTAATTTTATTTTTAGGAAGAAACTTTCTTAGTTTGCTAATATCTAACTTAATTAATTTGAGATCTTCTTTTAACTGATCAATGAATTTAGCCTTTTCTGATTTATTTCCCAAAAATTGTTCATAACTTTGCAAAAATTGAATAACCTCGCGGGTGGGTTCTAAAAGGTGTTTTCTTAATTCAACTGAATTATGAAGGCCAACATAAATTGGTTCTTGACTAGTGGGACTGGCTTTTTTAGTCTTTCTTCTAGTAGTTTTAGGGGCCACTTTTTTTTGGGCAGCCTTCTTTTTAATTAGTTTCTTTTTGGCCATGATTAAAATTGCTCTGGTTCATGAAGGAATTGATCCATTGAAGCTAAGCGACTTTCAATTTCAGCTAAAGCAGTTTTCCAGCTTTGCAACTGGGCATCTTCTTCTTGCTTAAGCTGGTTGATTTTACCGAGAGTCATTTTAGCATTTTCAATTTTAGTTCGGAGAGATACTAAAAGTTCAATAACATCTTCATATTCTTCGATTTTAACGAAAACAGGCATGGAATTCATAGGGTTCACCTCTTAAAGATAATTTCATCCATAGAAATTAATTGACTATGGATAATTTTTAATTGTTTTTTCATTTTTTCATAATGTTTTCTTTCGTTGAATTCAGAATGGTCAATTTTTTGCATACCTTCTTCCATTTGTTGATTGATTTTTTTAATGGTGTCTAAATTTTCACTAAGATTTTGATAATGATTAACGCGAATGAAGAACTCATTAGTTGGGAAACGAGTAGGAAAGCTAGGCTCTGACATGGAGAGGAAAGTTGTCTCTTGTTTGAAAGGGCCGATAGTAGGCTTGTCTAAGCCGACGGCAGTTTTGATTTCATTGTGAAGAGGAGGTAAAGCTTTATGTTTTTTGGAAAAAAAATGCGGTTTTTCGGGAAAAGGCTGAGGTTCGGGAAATGAGTCTGGTTTAATAATTTTTTCTACTTGTGAGGGTTTAGGGAAATTTAATAAGTCTTCAGAAGGCGGTGCCGGTGCTTCAATCTTCTTTTTTCTAGAGAATAATCCCATTTTAACTATTTAAACCAAAAAAAGGTTATAAAGTTAATTGAGCATTGAGGAATAGTAAAAGGAAAAGTATTTATTTAAGTAAGATTTTTCGGTAGGATGAGGTGGATGTTGTTATTAAGTATGGTATTATGTTCTAGCGGCGTTTTAGCAGAAGTAGTGATTAATGAGGTGATGTATGCACCTACTGAAAACTGGGGCGGGAGCAATAATGAGTGGGTAGAATTGTATAATTCTGGTAATGAATCGATTAATCTTTCAGGATGTTTGTTTTATGGAGATAGTTTGAAAGGGGAAATGGAAAGTTATGGTTTGGTGATAATTGCCAGAGATGTTGATAAGTTTAAGGAAGTTTATGGTGATAATTTTTTAGTTTTAGAGCATGGTTTTTCTTCCGGTTTGAATAATGGCGGAGAAGAAATAAAACTAAGTGGGTGTGGGAATAGTTTTGAGTATAATGATGATTTAGGTGCTAAGAGTAACGGAAAATCTTTAGAACTGAATAAAGATAAAGAATGGAAAGAAAGTTTAAAAGAAGGGGGAACTCCTGGGGAACAGAATAGTATTTATGATGTGAGTTATGATTATTCTGTTTTGGAAATAACTGAATTATTACCTAGTCCAGTAAGCGGGGACGATGAACAGAAACCATTGGGAGAGTGGATAGAAATTTATAATGCAGGTCAGGATTCAGTGGATATAAAAGATCTGGTGTTTTATGATGATAATCCAAGCCATTGGTTAAAAATTAGACAAACCAATGTTTTTGAAGGAACGGTGGTGGAAAGTGGTAAATATAAAGCAGTGTATGTAAATGGACACTATAATTTTAATTTGAAATCTCCCGATGATGAAATCAAATTATATTCTCGGAGATTAGAGGAAGGGGGTTTCTTGATTGATAAATTTGATTATTTTAGCGCACCGGAAGGGATGAGTTGGAGTAAAATTGGCGAAGAATGGTTTTTGACGGCGCCAACACCGGGAGAAGAGAATAATTATTCAGAAAAATGTGATTGGAAAATTGAAATAGTGATGAATAATTCTATTTTTCTGACCAATAAATTAGATTTTAAAGTAGTGGTAGAACGAAAATATGGGTTTGAACAAAATTTGACAGTGCGGGGAGTAATTGAAGATATTTTTGGCAAAGAGGTGAAAAGTTATAAGCCTTGGACAAATGAAAGAGTGGTGGAATCTTATAAAGAGGTAAACAGTTATTCTCCTAATGGTTTAGGTGAAGAAACTTATATGATTAAGTTTGAAATTTTGGGTTTAACGTGTGATGAAGCGGACAGGAGTGACAATAAAATTACCCGGGCAATAGCTATTAATCCACAATACAAAGAAACAGAAAGTACGGTGGAGGTGGAGACGCTGTATTTAGGGAATGATCTAACTGCAGAATGGGGAGATCAATTTACAGCGAAGGTGAATGTGTACAAAGGTTCTGAGAGCAGGTATTCAGTGCAGGTGTGGGCGGAGAAAAATGGTGAGAAGATTTCTAAGACGACAAAATTGAATATTTATGATGAGTATAAAAATTATCCTTTAACAGTGCCAATTCAATTGGAACCAAATTGTCATGAAAAAATTTCAGAAGGAGCAGCACAAGTAGTGGTGTCGGCATTTGATTTGCGGGCAGAGAGGGATTTTATGATAGAGGGAGTAGATGATGAAGTGTGCCGGGATTATTTGTCTTATGTTCGGGAGTTGGAAAGGGAAGATAGTAAAAAAGAACGGGCAGAAGCTTATCAAATATTGGATTTGCCAAATTCAATTAAAGTGGGAGAAGTATTAAGGGTGAAAGTGCAATTAGAAGGGGATTCGATGAATCATGATTACAAGGCCTGGAGTTATTTATATCGCGGTGCAAAATGTTATAGTTGCGGGGCGGGGGAAAGAGAAAGTAATATAGTTGAGTTTGATTTGGGTAAAGATGAAGTGAAACAAGTAGAGATGTTAGTGGTAGCGGATGAAGAGATGTCGGAAGGAGAGTATCAACTAAAAGTAAAACTGAATAAAGATGCGCAGAAGACAAATAAAGAATTGACCCACAAAGTGTATGTTCAGGAGAAAGTAGAAGTGTCGGAAGGGGAATTGTCGGCGGCTACACTGGCGGCGGCTGGTGAGCGGCCGCAAGGAATTGATTTTGCGGCAGTAAGTAAGAAAGAAGGAGTGTTGGATTTGATTACTGGGGTGGTAGTATATGAGTCTTCCTCAGAAAGGGCGTACAAGCTGATTCCTTTGTTTATTATTATTGTTTTAGGATTGGTGGCTGTGGTGTTGATTTGGAAGAGGGTTTGAATTGGGAAAAACTTAAAAACCTGCTCCGGTTTGAGGTTGGATATGGAAAAAATTGTATTTCGGACAGTAATTGAAGTGCTAGGGAAGCCAAAGGAGCATGTAGAGAATGCGATGAAAGGTTATATCAAGAAAATTAAGACGGACGAGAAGTTTAAAGTGTTGCGGGAAGAATATGCGGAATTAAAGAAACAAGAGAGTGACTTATGGTCAACCTTTGCGGAATTAGAAATTGAGGTTCCAGAAGTGAAAGTGTTGATTGGGTTTTGTTTTGATTATATGCCTTCTATTATTGAAATATTGAGTCCGAACAGATTGGAAATAACGGAAGAAGATTTATCAATATTTTTTAATGATTTACAGGCCAGACTGCACCAGGTAGATATGATAGCAAAGCAAGTAAAGATGGAAAATGACCATTTGAAGATAAATATGGGGAAACTGTTAAAAAATTATTTAACTGTGTTATTAGGAAAAGGAGATTTGGATTTGGGGCAGATTAGTGGATTGACTGGCGTTCCAGAAGAGAAATTAGGTGATTATTTGGATAAGATGATAGATGAAGGATTAGTGAAAATGAAACAAGGAATTTATAGTTTAGATAAGGAAAAATTAAAATAAGAAGAAAGATTAAGGTGTAAAATGGATAGTAAAAAAAAGGTGGAAGCAGTACTATTTTCTTTAGGAAAAGAAGTTTCTACTAGTCGGCTGGCGGAATTGACTGAGTTGGAAACAGAAGAAGTGAAAGTAGTAATGGAAGAGTTGAAAAAGGATTATGAGAGCCGGGATCATTCTTTAAGGATTTTACAGAGGGGGGATAATTTTAAGCTGACAGTGAAAGATGATTTTTTGCCCTTAGTGGGGAAATTAGTTGAGGGAATGGATTTAGATAAGGCATTGATGGAAACTTTAGCAGTAATTGCCTGGAAATACCCCGTAACTCAATCAGAAGTGATTAAATTAAGAAATAATAAAGCCTATGAGCATATTAAAAGATTAATGGAATTGGAGTTTGTAGAGAAAGAGCGAACGGGCCGGACGTATAAGCTGAAATTAACTAAGAAGTTTTTTGAATATTTTGATCTGCCTTCAGATGAAGCGAAGGAAGCTTTTTTGAAGAATGTGCCGTCAAAAGTTTTGGAGCAGGCTAAAAGAGTAGATAAAGAATCGGATGAAGTAGGAAAATTAGTGGAATTAGAGAAGAAGGAGAAAGGGGCAAGAATAGAGATTAAAGGAGCAATTGATCAATTGAAAACGGCAAGACAGGAAGAATTAAGAGAAAGACAGAAGATAGAATTGTCAGTGAGGGAAGAGGCCAAGGGAGAGAATGAATTGTTTGAACAAGGTGAAATGTGGGCAGGAGAATTAAATAAGAAAAACCCACCTATCCAATCCCTAACTACTGCCAAGAAAAAAGCCGTCAAGAAAAAAACAACTAAAAAAAAAGCTACTAAGAAAAAAGATGATGAAGAAGATGATACGCTAGTAGAAGTAGATGAGGAAATGGCGGAGCAGATTGGGGTGGCAGGATTGAGTGAAGAGCAAGTTGCTGGCGGTGGAGCAGAAGGATTAGAAGAAGAGGCAGAATCACCAGCATCGGAACCAGGACAACCAGAAGTAAGCCAGGTTTTGAGGTAATTTTTGAAGATTTTTTCTTAAAAAAAACCGTAAGTAATAGGTTAGCCGGCACGGCACGAAATAAATCCCATTGGAATGAAATTTATGCGCTTTAATTGAAATGTATGTGTTTTAATTGGCAAGGCCGACATATTACTTACAAAAAACCAAAAGATTTATAAGTGGAAATGGCTTCTAATTTATTACGTTTTGTCGACGATAAAGCACTATTTTAAAAAGTTAAAATTTAGTTAAAAACCACTTAAAAATCCTATTTAAAAATGACTGAAAATAGTCCGAAAAATCAAGAAGGAAAAGGAGAAAATACTAGTGAGAACGCAGCGGATAAAGTAATTCCCAAGGTGATTGAAGAGGAAATGAAGCAGGCTTACGTGGATTATGCCATGTCAGTGATTGTAGGTAGAGCCTTGCCAGATGTGCGTGATGGATTAAAACCAGTTCATAGGAGAATTTTATATTCGATGCATGAAATGGGTTTGGCCCATAATAAATCTTTTAAGAAGTGTGCCCGGATAGTAGGAGATGTTCTGGGTAAATATCATCCTCATGGAGATAGTTCTGTTTATGATGCTTTAGTACGAATGGCCCAGGATTTTTCATTACGTTATCCTTTAGTTAGAGGACAGGGAAACTTTGGTTCTTTAGATGGGGATAAAGCAGCGGCATATCGTTATACTGAAGCCAAATTGCAAAAATTAGCAGAAGAGATGCTGCAAGATATTGAAAAGAAAACCGTGGCTTGGAAAGATAATTTTGACGGTTCTTTAAAAGAGCCAGTAGTGCTACCGGCGAAAGCCCCTAATTTACTAGTTAATGGAAGTTCTGGTATTGCGGTAGGAATGGCGACCAATATTCCACCCCACAATATGGGAGAAATTTGTGAAGGAGTGATACGAGTAATTGAAGAACCAGAAGTTTCAGTAGACGAATTGATGAAAATTATTCCGGGACCAGATTTCCCAACTGGTGGAGAAGTGATAGTAGGGGAAGCGTTACGATACGCCTATCATAAAGGCCGGGGAAAAGTAGTAATTAAAGCAGTGGTTGAAGAAGAGGAAAGGAAATTAGTGGTTAAGGAAATTCCTTATCAGGTTAATAAATCCGAATTAATTGAGCAAATTGCCGATTTAGTGCGTAATAAACGAATTACCGGAATTAGAAATATTAATGATGAATCAGACCGGGAAGGTATCCGGATTGTAATTGATTTGAAAAAAGATGTAGATAGTCAAGTGATACTAAATCAACTTTTTAAATATAGTAGATTAAAGATTAGTTTTGGAATTAATTTATTGGCGTTAGTGGATGGAGCACCAAGAACGTTAGGTTTGAGAGAGATAATTAATCATTTTGTAGATTATCGAAAAAAAATTGTTAATAGGAGAACGCGTTATGATTTAAATCAAGCAGAGAAAAGAGTACACATTTTAGAAGGATTGCTGGTGGCGATTGATAACAGTAATGAAGTAGTGGCGGGGATTAAAGCTAGTAAGACAGTGGATGAAGCGCGAGAGTTTTTAGTGAAGAAATATAATTTGACAGAAGTGCAAGCCAAAGCTATTTTGGAGATGCGGCTGCAGAAATTAGCTTCTTTAGTACAAGAAAAGATTCGTATAGAAGATAAAGAACTGAGAGTTAAGATTGAAGAGTATCAAGGGATTTTGGGTTCAGAGCAGAAAGTATTAGAGATTATTAAATCGGA
>Ga0066639_10003237_pt1 | contig 14143 bp, 10 predicted proteins | sample CryGeyCG2114_010_2_FD_59504 | JGI IMG/M metagenome (GOLD analysis project Ga0066639, IMG submission 59504) | Groundwater microbial communities from aquifer - Crystal Geyser CG10_big_fil_rev_8/21/14_0.10 | ecosystem: Environmental > Aquatic > Deep subsurface > Groundwater | place: USA: Utah...
AGAGAAGCAAAAAAAATCGTAGACAGAGCGCGTGAGCAAGTTGCTTCAATTCTTAAAATAGAAAATCCAGAAGAAATTTGTTTCACAGGCAGTGCAACAGAGGCCATTAATATGGCTCTTAAAGGCGCTTTTTTTCAGGAAAAAGATGAGGGCAAAAAATTTCATCTTATTTATTCAGCCGTAGAGCACGAGGCAACTCTCGAAACAGCAAGATTTCTAAAAAAACAAGGCGCTGAACTTCATGAACTAAAAGTAAATGAAGATGGAATGCTATTTTTAGACGAAATAGAGGAGCTTTTACAAAATCTTTCAGCCGACGCTAATAATTTTTTATTTTTAAGTACCATGGCTGCAAATAATGAAACGGGCATTTTATTTCCCTATAAAAAACTAAGCGAAATCGCTCATAAGTATGGAGCACTTGTACATCTTGATGCTGTACAGGCATTAGGAAAAATAGAAAATTTTTCTATTCCTGATTCTAACGCTGATCTTGTAAGTATTAGTGCTCATAAAATCGGCGGTCCAATGGGAGTTGGTGCTCTTTATGTTAAGCGCGGTACGAAACTTCAGAGTTTAATTCATGGTGGCGCTCAGGAGCGAAAACGCAGGGCCGGAACTTTAAATGTAGCAGGCATTGCGGCCTTCGGTATAGCAGCAGAGGCTTTGAAAAATAGAAATATTTCATCTATTACGTCCTTAAGGATGTTTTTGGAGCGCTCCGTTCGAGAGCAAATTCCTGGGGCTCATATTCATGGTGAACAAACAGAAAGAATTGCTAATACATCGAATTTTCTCTTCGACGATGTAAGAGGCGAAGGCCTTCTTATGGGCTTAGATATGGCAGGATTTGCAGTGTCCAGTGGCAGTGCCTGCAACTCAGGATCAATCGGCCCCTCTCATGTGCTCCTGGCTATGGGAAGAAATAAGCAAGATGCAGCTTCAGCCATACGAGTAAGTATTGGACCCACTACAACAGAAGAAGAAATTATACTATTTGTTGATGCTTTAGTTGAGGTAGTAAGTAGGATTCGCGAACAGAATATTGACCGTAAGCGTCGTAAGGGGTAGTGTTCGTTCATAAATATGGCTACAAAAACCGGAAAATCAAAGGGTAGAGTTGTTGTTGCTATGAGTGGCGGAGTAGATAGTTCCGTGGCCGCAGCACTTTTACAATTACAAGGTTATGAAGTAATCGGGATGTCGATCCAAACCTTTGATGCCAATAAAGAAGAAAAAGAACGTTTTGATAGCTGCTGCTCGATTGACGATATGAGCGATGCACGACGTGTATGCGATACTTTAGGCGCGCCCTTTTATGTGATTAATGCAGTGGATGCTTTTGAATCCAGGGTGATTGATTATTTTGTAGCGGAATATTTGCAAGCCCGCACTCCCAATCCCTGTGTGCTTTGTAATAACCATATTAAATTTGATTATCTTCTAGAGCGTGCCATGGAATTGGGCGCAGATTTTGTTGCTACAGGTCACTATGCAAAAGTTCATCATGATATGGAGAGCGGTCGTTATAGTATTTTAAAAGGCGTGGATGAACAAAAAGACCAAAGTTATTATCTTTTTGGATTAAGCCAAGAACAATTAGCAAAAATTATTATGCCGTTGGGAGATTTAAGGAAAATCCAAGTAAGAAAACTTGCCCAAGAATTTGGCTTAGAACGAGTATCGAAAAAACCCGATAGCCAAGAGATTTGTTTTGTAGGCAAAGAAGGTTATGCAAAATTTATAGAAAATAAAGTTGGCTCAGGAGTATTTATTCCTGGCACCTTTGAATTACCTTCGGGAGAAGTTGTAGGTAGGCACGATGGAGTTCATCATTTTACTATAGGTCAGCGCAAAGGTTTGCCATTAGATGTTCAGCAAATGGTTCAGAAACTTGGTTATAAAGGCGATCTTTATGTGGCTGGAATTAATCCTGACACGGGCGCTGTTCGCCTTGGTTTAGAAGAAAGTCTTCTGAAAAAAGCATTATATGCCACCAATTTTAATTGGATGAGTGGAGGCGATTTTTCTAAAGATCGAGTAGTTGAAGCTCGTATTCGCTCTCGTCATGAAGTAGCCAAAGCCAAAGCACGCATTTATGCAGGTAATACTGTGGTAGTAGAATTTGAAGAAGCGCAAAGAGCCATTACTCCAGGTCAAGCGGTAGTACTTTATGAAGGTGATCAAGTGCTTGGAGGCGGATGGATTGAAAAAGTATTGGAGCGCGGTCTTGCTTGAAACAATTCCTGGAAAAAAATCTTTTACCTTTTCTGTGTCAACGATGGGCTGCAAGGCTAACCTTACCGACTCTCAAACACTAGAGGCTCGCCTAAGAGCTTTAGGCGGTAAAGCTGTTGTGGATGCTAGTGCAGCTGACGTATTTGTACTAAATACCTGTACTGTTACCAACGAAGCCGATAAGGAAGTTTTGCGCGTTTTACGAAAACAAAAATCTCCTCTCACCGTTGTAACGGGTTGTATGGCCGAAGTGGATCCTGATCGTTTGCAAAAAGCTGCAGCAAATAAAGAAAATAAAATCGTAATAGCACGTAATAGCGCCAAAGAAGAATTAGCAAAAAGTATTACAGACTTCTTAGGTGGTGTTCGCGAAAAAGAACAGCAAACCCTTCAGGGTGATAGGGTGGAGTGGCATAGTTATGTGGACTATGAAGAAGGCGCGGGAATAGAAAAAGAAAAAAGTGAACGGCGCACTCGTGCATTTTTAAAAGTGCAAGATGGATGTAATGCCTATTGTAGTTACTGCATTATTCCTAGAGCTCGTGGCAAAAGCCGAAGTATTTCTGCCGTGGAAATAATTAAAGAAGTACAAAAATTGGTAGATGCTGGTTTTAAAGAAATTGTACTCACCGCAATTCACGCTGCAGATTATAGTGATGGTGAGATAGGCTTTACGGAACTTGTAGAAAAGGTATTAAAAGAAACCAAAATATCTCGTTTGCGATTAACTTCTCTTGATCCAGCAGAAATCCCCGATCGTTTAATAGATCTTATGGCTACGAATGCACGTTTGTGTCCGCATTTTCACGTATCACTTCAATCGGGCAGTACTGCTGTTTTAAGCGCAATGAAAAGAGCTTACGATGCAGACCTATCGGAAAAATGTTTAAATACTATTGCCGATAAACTTCCCCATGCATTTGTTGGCATGGATATTATTGCAGGATTTCCTGGTGAAACTGAGGAGAGCTTTTTTGAAAGTTATGAACTGTTACAGAGAGCACCATGGAGTAAACTCCATGTATTTCCTTTTTCTATTCGTAATGGAACACATGCAGCAAAATTAGTGGAAATGGGGTTGGCAGTGGATTCACGGAAAATCCAAGAAAGAGCGCGACTGCTTCGTGAGCTTAGCGAAAAAAGGATGCAAGAAGCATTAAATAAAAAAATCGGATCTGTGATGGAAATTTTAGTGGAAGAAAAAGCCTATACATTTGGCTCTCGCACATGCTCTCAGGGGCATTCGAGAAGTTATCATAAGGTACTTATTCCAGGAAAACGCGAGCCAAATAGTTTTGTAAGGGTGAAAATTTTAGGAGTAGCAGAAAAAGAATTTTTAAAAGGAGAAGTTATTTAGTTATGATTCGTTTATTGGTGGTTCTATCTCTAATCCTTCCGGTTTATGGATTTTCTGTTGAAAATGATTCGGCAAAATCTGTAGTAGAAGAAATTTTTAATAAAGCAGCACAAGAAAAAGTTAAGGTTGACCAGAAATTTCAAAATAGTATTAATGCTAATGTCGATTTTGAAGCAATGGCTAAAGCAGTATTAGGAAAAGAAGGAAAAAAAATTTCCGCTAAAGAATTTGAGTGGTTTTATACTACGCTAAAAGAAATTATTAGCCGTACTGTTTATCCTAATGCTCCAGAGTTTTTAGCTGGTGTAAAAATTAGCTATAAAAATATTGAGCAGAAAAAAAATATAATAATTGTAAAGTCAGAAGTGCAAAATAAAGCTGATATTACAGAAGTGAATTATAGTTTGGCGAAAGCTAAAGACGGCTCCTGGAAAGTAATCGATGTTTCATTCGACGATGAAAGCTGGGTGGAGAGTATAAAAGAGCAAGTGTCGGACACAATTAAAAAGAAAAAGTGGACTGGATTAAAAAAACAACTTAATGAACGACTCGAAAAATTAAGGCAAGAACAAAAATAATGATTAAAAAACTATTTTTCCTTTATTTTATTTGTATCGCTCCTTCGTACGCGGCAGTTATTCGCATGGATCTTAAGGAATCGATTGAGCATGCACTAAAAGCCAACGCAGAACTTAAAGTGCAACGTATTCAAGAGCGGCTTGCTGATACAAACAAAGATATAATTGAAGGTGAGTTTGGTGCAAAAATAGAAGGTTTATTCGGAGTGGCGCCGATTACTAAAGCAGAGGGCAATGCTATTGCTAGCACTGAAACAAAAGATGCCTGGGGAAGAATGGTAATTGGTAATTTGCGTTTTACAAAACCACTTTTTGCATGGAATAGAAAAGATAACTATATAGAGGCTGCTACGTTGGGAAAAGCAGTAAAAGAGGGTGACACGCGATTAAAAGAAAATGAAATTCGTTATTTAGTAAAAGAAGCGTATTATGGAAGTCTTTTTACTATTTCACTTTTAGAATTTATTTCTGATGGGAAAAAAGATTTACGAAAAGTATTAGAAGAAGGAAAAGAGAAAAAAAAGCAGAAGAAAAAAGAAAACTATCGGTTGGAGATTTTTCTAAGGCAAGTTGATGAAAAAGAAGCAGAAGTAAAAAAAGCCTATGATTTGGCGCATGCTGGTTTGTCGCTTAGGGTGGGTATGTCGGGCTTAGATGAAATGAAACCTAAGGAAGATTGGCTGAGTGCTCAGAGTAGAAGTTTAAAGCCAATGGAATATTATTTAGAGCTTTCTAAGGATTCTCGTCCGGAGTTCAAGCAACTAAAAGACGGAATTGAAGCTAAACAATTACTGGCAAAAGCGGAGAAAAAAGCCTTATTGCCAATATTAGGCATCGCTCTTAATTATGATTTTGCAGACACAAATGTACGACCATCGCAGCCAGGTCCCTTTGCCTATGACCCTTATAATAGAGAAGTATTGTCGTTTGGTATTGGTTTAAAAATTGATTTCGCCTGGGATTTACAAAAAGCAAAAGCCGCTAAATATTTAGTGGAAGCAAGTGAACTAGAAGCAAAAAGTATATATGCAGAGCAAGGTATTGATGTAGAGGTAAAGAAAGCCTATTGGGAGGTTCAAGAGCTTGAAAAACGTTTAGCTGCCACCTCTGAGGCATACAAACTAAGTAAAAAGTGGTTAAGCGGCGAAATGATTGCTTTTAGTGCGGGTCTAGGCAGCGGCAAGGACTTGGTTGAAGCCTATGAAGCTAGAGCGGAAAGTGTAAAAAACTACTACGAGACTATTTTTAAGCATCATATGGCATGGGCTAGTCTTTCAAAAGTAGTGGGCACGGAAGTTGAGTCAACTTTGCAGTAATTTACGGGGATTTGCTGGACGAAATTAGCCCCATACAGTAAGTAAATACGTTTAAGAAAAGAGGATTATTCTTATGCAACAAATCAATGTAAAACCAGCAAGCGGACGTTTAGGGATTTTAACTCCTGGCATGGGAGCTGTATCTACCACCTTTATGGCAGGGGTTATTTCTGCTCGCAAAGGCCTTTCTAAGCCAATTGGTTCGCTAACAGAGATGGGCTATATTCGTTTAGGAAAAAGAACAGAAAAGCGCCAGTCCCTTATTCGCGAGTTTTTACCTTTTGCACGTTTGGATGATATTGTTTTTGGTGGTTGGGATATTTTTACCGACAACGCTTATGAAGCTGCAAGCAAGGCGCGTGTGCTTCGCCCTGAACATTTGGATCCGATCAAAGAAGAAATGACTCAAATCAAGCCAATGGCAGCGGTATTTGATCCTGCATTTGTAAAAAATATTTCTGGCCCCAACATTAAAAAAGGCAAAAATAAACTCGATCTTGCAGATCAGCTGCGCGCCGACATTCGCAATTTCAAAAAAAATAATAATTGCGAGCGTTTGGTTTTGGTTTGGTGTGGATCTACAGAGGCGCATTTAAAAGTTGGTCCTGAGCACCAAACATTGGAAGGTTTTGAAAAAGCAATGAAGGAAGATTCACCTAATATTTCTCCTTCTATGATTTATACTTATGCTTCTCTTATGGAAGGCGTTCCTTATGTAAATGGAGCTCCGAATCTTTCTGTGGAGCTGCCTTGTTTGATGAAATTAGCAGAAGACAAAGGCGTGCCAATTGCAGGTTCTGACTTTAAAACAGGCCAAACATTGATGAAAACCATCATTGCTCCAGGGCTTAAGGCGCGTCTTTTAGGAATCGCCGGTTGGTATTCTACAAATATTTTGGGAAATCGTGATGGCGAAGTTTTACAAGATCCAGAATCTTTTAAAAGCAAAGAAGTATCCAAACTTTCTGTGCTCGACAGCATTTTAGAGCCTGAACGTTATCCAGATCTTTATGGTGATCTTCATCACTTAGTAAAAATTAATTACTATAAACCTCGTGGCGATAATAAAGAGGGTTGGGATAATATCGATATCATGGGTTGGATGGGCTATGACATGCAGATTAAAGTAAATTTTCTTTGTAGAGATTCCATTTTAGCGGCGCCCCTTGTTCTCGACTTAGCGCAGTTTATGGACTTAGCCGCTCGATCTGGTTTTAAAGGCATTCAAGAATGGCTCTCTTTTTATCTAAAGAGTCCATTAGCAAAGCAGGGTTTGCAGCCAGAACATGACTTACAGGTGCAAAAACTAAAATTAGAAAATACTTTACGTTATATCGGTAAAGAAGAACTCATCAATCATTTAGGTTTAACTTATTATGGTTATGATGAAGGTGATGCCTCTAAAATTGGTAACTAAGGAACGGTTTGGTAAAATTATCATCTTAATTTTTGGCGTGAAAAAATTGATTAAGAAAAGAGCGCCTTTTTGGCGCTTTTTTTATTCGTAACTATAGATTATTTAGAAAGAAAGATACTTACGATGCGTAAACCTCAGAAAAAAACTTCTATTCCAGGACCAAGATCTCAAGAAATTACTAAAATGGAGCAAGAAAATTTAGCTCCAGGTTTGCAAGGATTTGCTTTAATGGCTGGCGTAGCAATGGAAAAAGCACAAGGCTCTTGGATTACTGATGTTGACGGCAATGAATATATAGATTTTATCGGCGGTATCGGCGTAAATGGATTAGGACATTCCCATCCACGATATGTGAAGGCTTTGCAAGAGCAGGTGGCTAAAATTTCTGTTGGAAGTTTTACATCCGAGGCAAGAGCAAAACTTGTAAAAAAAGTAGCAGAACATACACCAGGAAATTTAAACCAGCTCCAGCTTTATTCTGGAGGTGCAGAAGCTGTGGAAAGCGCCATGCGTTTAGCGAAATGTTATACAGGGAAATGGGAATTTTTAAGTTTTTGGGGTGGCTTTCATGGAAAAACCCTCGGAGTAATGGGACTCCTTGGCGACGGACAAAAACAGAAATATGGTCCATTTGCTCCAGGAAGTTATTCTTTACCTGCTTATCCAGATTGTTATCGTTGTCCATTGGGCTTGCAGTATGGCTCTTGTGGTATGGCTTGTGTGGAGCTTTTTCGTAAATCTGCTAAAACACAAACCACTGGAGCAATTGCTGCAGTACTAGTGGAGCCTTGCCAAGGAACAGCAGGCAATATCATACCGCCTGCTGAGTGGCTTAAGGCAATTAAAGAAGTGACAAAAGAATTAGATGCTCTTTTGATTTGCGATGAAATGATTACGGGCTTTGGTCGTACAGGATCTTTTTTTGCTTCGGAGGATTTTCAAGTAATTCCCGATATTATAACCGTAGGGAAAAGTTTTGGCGGAGGTTTTCCTGTAAGTGGAGTGATTACGAGTAAGGAAATTGCTAGTGCGGAACCTTGGGCTAAGCCTTCAGGATCTTCGTCTTCTTATGGTGGAAATGCTTTAGCTGCTACAGCAGCACTAACCACGATTCAAGTAATTGAGGATGAGAATCTTTGTGAAAATTCTCGTAAAATGGGCGATCGTTTATTGCAGCATTTTTTACGTTTTAAAGAAAAATATCCTTTTGTTGGTGAAGTGAGGGGGAAGGGATTATTTTTGGGGATTGAGTTAGTAAAAGATCGCAAAACAAAAGAGCCGATCGAAGAGTCACGCATGAAGAAATTTTATAAGGACGGGGTTGCAAGAGGACTTTTAGCAATGTCGTACAAAGCTACAATGCGTTTTCAGCCGGCACTAACAATTGACGCTGAAACAATAGATAGTGGTGCCGCTATTTTAGAAGAATTATTTGAAGAGATATAAGTTTTGAGAAAGTGTATAGATGGAGCATCTAAATATTTCCATTATAGCGTGTAAAATGATTAAGAATTCTTAATAAAAAATTTATTTTTCTTGCGATTTTTCCGATAGTTATTGGTGAGCATTCAATCTATTATTTTGCATAAATATTTTACATTCATCTTATTTGGATTTTTGATTTTTTTAATTCCAAAAGAGACAAATGCAAATTCTTTATCTTCACTGTCTCCAATTCAAGCAACGTTGAAATCTTTAAATTCCCCTCGTGTATTACAGAAATTTAAGTGCAGCTTTTCTGAGCGGATAGAGCAAGGAAGAAAAGAAATATATGTTTGTAGGAGTATAGATAGGCGAGGCCAGAAAAAAGTTATTTTAGCAAGTTATGGGTCAGTATGGACAGTGATTGCTACAAATATTAAATCTAAGGCATTTTTTGTAAGTGAAATAACAAGAGAGGGAAATCTTCTTTATGTTGCAAATAGTATAGCCAATGATGAAAAAGCTTTTTTTTCATCCTCAAATTCTTTTTCGAAAAATGGGCGTTTCTTAAGCTCACTACGTGTTGATTCAACAAAATCATTTTCTTTTCTAAATTTTTGGCAAGATAATGGTAATCGCATAGAATTAGAAATCATTGATGGAAAAAAAGTTTTCTGCAAACGAGCCCCTGCAGTAGATGATAAAACATGTGCATTTTTCCTTTGTGACTCAATTTTTTTTGAAAAAGATAAATATGATACTTTTTTTTGGGAAGATGAAATAGATGCGTCTAATATTGTACCTAAACTAAGGCTTAGTAAAAATACAGGCTCTAAGCTGGGACCATCATTGGATATTAAAAGAATTTTTTCTATTGATGAAAATGAAAATCGAAAAATAGTTACCGAAGTAAATCAAGATCAAGCTTTAAGTTCACCAAGGTCTAATATCAAACTTCCCAAAGATATTGAGCATTTGGAAGATACTTTTGCTTACTATGGACTCATACCACAAGAAAGTAAAAATCGTGAGAAAGCTCTTGCTAAATGCAAATCACAAGATCTTTTAAGTTTAATTGAGCAAGAGCGGTTAGGTGTAAATAATATTCGTGAACGTGTATTGAAGGATGAAATGATACAGTTGGTGAATATTTCTCCTGAAAAGTGGTTAAGTGAAATTTTATTTACTTCACGTCTTCCTGATACTGCTTTTCAACTAAACAAAGGAGTATTTCTAAGTGATAGCGACCAAAAAAAAGCAGCAGATTGGAATTTAGCTTATGGGACTAAAGTACGTAGCATACTCACAATAGAGGAGGCGGAGCATATTTTTCAAGAAATGGCCAACCAGAAGGATATCCCATTTGAATATAAGCGAGATGGTTGTTTTGCTAAAGCTCATGTTATCGCCGATAGGATGGAAAAAATGGGAATTTATTCTGAAAAAGTTTGGATTTTTGGAGACTTAGAAGCTCCTGGGGAAATAGTTTATCGATGGGGATTTCATGTAGCTCCAGTGATTTGGGTAAAAACTAATAATGATCTCTTAGAAAGAAGAATAATTGATCCGGCACTAGCTAAACGAATTTTAAGTATTGACGAATGGATTAAATTAACAGGACCAACCAATCGAGGAAAATTAATATTTTCCAATTTTCCTCCGCCATCAAATCATCTTGATTATGACCGACCTATTGTTAGTTTTTCTCCAAGTTCATTTTATGTGATACAAAACGATCCTAACCCGGATGCTCAGGAAAAAATGCGGCGTTTATGGCTTGCAGAAGTTACTAATAAACAACACGAAGATGAGTTAAATGGGAGAGGAGTGTTAGGAAATTGAAATTTAAAAGGATTATATTTTTATGTTCCATTTTTTTTATAAACGCTGTTAGTTCGCAGATGGTTTCCTCTAAAGAAAAGAAACATGTGGTCATGCATGAAAAAGATATTGTTAAGCGTATGAAGCTTGAAAATGATGGTGCAAACTATTTAGTAGTTTTTTCAAATCTTGCTGCATTTTATACGGTAGATAAAAGCCAAAAAACAATAATTTCATGTTTAAGTGAGTCAGCGCGAAAATCTAGGATAATCAAAGTTACAGTAGAAGCAGAAACAGGAAAAATTCTTAGCTGTAGCTAAGCGGATTTTTACGGCTAATATATTATTTTTACTGAGTTTATTATTCTTTTCTAGGTAATCAAGAAAAGACAATTTATACCGATAAGATACTGATGAAAAGATTAATTTTAAGTATATCACTTATTCTCTGTTTTCTATTTTTTTATCTCATAGGCTATTACACTCCTGATTTATTAGATGCAAAAGATGAAAAAAATATACCCAAAGCAGTAAAGCCAATATCTAACGATGAAGATGCTATGCCAACACCATTAATGGTGAAGAAGAATAATAATAATTATAAAAAAAATATAGGATCATTCATTCTTTTAAGTAGTGGTGCTGAACTTTTTAAAGAATTATTTCAAGGTGATTTTTTAAAAAATCAAGGCGGATTTTCAAAGCTTGAATCCTATTTTCAAAAAAGATTCCAAAAAAAATATCCAACAAATGAGCAAGCTTATCAAAATGAATTTGTTAGTAGGTTAGGTCTATTAAAAGCGATGGGACGCGAGTACCTTATTAAAAATTCTTATGCAAATAAAAAAGAACTTATGGATTTTTATAAAAATATTGCATTAAAAAAAACAGAGCATTTTTTAGTTCGCAGGCAGGCACTGCAAAATTTCTCTGCTTGGATGAAATTTTTGCCAGAAAAAGACCGTTTGAGCATTTTAGCCAAAATACCAAATCGATTACTGGCGTCTGCACCTAAAACAGAAGAAGAGATTTTAAAAGAGATTTTTCATGAAGAAAAATAATATTATATCAATTTTTTTTATTTGTGCTGCTATATTTGGGTTTATTTTTGGGAATGGCCAAAAAAAGATTGGAAAACGTAATCCGAGTTCTGTTCATACGGTATCTTTAAATTCATATGATGACTTGGTATGTCCTTCGGAAGTTGAATATAGAAATATTGCAGATGAACTAAAATTAGATGTACCGAAAGATATTGTAGTTTGCAATGATCCTATTCATGGAAAACTTGCTAAGTTTTTGTTTATGGCAAAAAGCCTTCAATTTTCTTTTTCTCCTAATTGGGCACCTGAATTGCAAGATGATTTGAAAAATCCAATTAACTATATTGCTAAGATGGCGAATAAAATAGGCTTTGATTTTTCTGAAAAAACAGCAATTGCATATAATAAAAGAAGTACACGTGAGGTTTATTTGGGTGGGATATTTTTTATTCAAGATCCTCTTAATGCTTTATCTGTATTGGTACATGAGGCAAGGCACTCAAGCGAAAATGATCCTGGGCATGTTACTTGCCGCCTAGGAGACATTCCAAAAACTTCTGGTGGTTGTGATGAGTTTTTTAGTATTAACAATGAGAACGCTGGAGCATATGCTTATAGTGCTGCGTTTTATGCAGCTCTCGGGCTTTATGTGGGGAATTTAACAAAAGCAGATCGAGAGTATGTTTTAAGTTCCGCCATGGGTTATATAGGTACAAGATTTAATCAGCTTCCTGCAGAGCTAGCGCAGGCATATGATATAGTTTCAATCTTAGACAAAAATGGAAATGTATATCTTTTAAATCCCTTTTCCTATGAACCTATTCCTATGAGTTTACCTTTTTTAAGAAATGATGAGAGGATTGAACGAATAGAAAATAATATCAGTAATAATGGTCTTTTATTTTTTACGAGTAAAAATTCTTTATACACGTGGGATCCTAATAAAGGATTTTCTCTTTTGTATAAGGATTTAATTTCTGATTCCATGCCAATTTATGATGGTGCTAGAATTCGTATTCCTTTTGATGATTATCCTTACTATAATTTTTTAACAGCAGATAATAAAATGTATTATGTCGACTTTGATGCAGAACAAATGAAAAAAGTTCTTAAAGAATATCAGATTCAGATTAATCATGAATTTCCAAATCCTTTTATACCAAAAATAAGCCGCTTTTTTATGGCATTATTTGGAGAGAGTTTTTTTCAAGACAAAGAAGGCATTTTCTATCGTGGGGCACGGTATGCTGATGAAGTTCCTTTTGATCGCAGAAGTGATTTGAATTTAGCTGGTAAAGCTTGGGTTCAAGGAATGGGGGGAGTATTATTTGAAACACTTTATGGTATTGCTAACGATGGTAAATTATATCGCGCTAGTATTAAGGTGGTGGAAGAGAATGAACAAACTGGAGAGCCAGATGTGAAGTATATTTTTAGCGAAGCATCCTTTCAAACAGCGTTAGAAAAAAAGGCAAAGAAATATATAGAAGGATTAAATATACGTGCTCTGTTAGATGAAAGAGGTGGAGTAAGTTTTGAATCTTACGATCAAAAAATTCATTCATTTTGGAATACGGATGCTTTTGAAGTTAAAGATATCGCTGTATTTAGGAAGTACCAAGTTACTAATAATCTTTTTCCTGATGTTATGAATAAAGAAAAATTTATCAAGCAGTGTCAAATTCGTAATTCTATTAACGATCCGTGGATTGGTGGCGGGATTGGCTTAGATAGTAGAGGTTTTTTAATAGTGGGGGCTGCAGGTGCGCAGACTTGTTTAAGAGTAGGGAATAAAAAATATCGTAGCTTGCAAATAAATCATTTTGCAATGGAGCAGGAAAAAATTAGCGATAGTGATTTTAATGCTTCATTAAATACTCTTTCTAATCCATTTGTACAAAGTGCATTGGAGTTAGTGGATGAACAAGGAAAAAGAGAATTCATTCGTCCCTATGAGTATATTCAAAAGTAACTATTTTGTAATTTCGATATCGGTATAATAAAAGTGAAGCACTTCATTGTAAGTCATTTTTAATTTATCTACTAAAACTCGCGCTCCCCATTGATTCATTCCGGCACCGTGGCCAAAACCTCGTCCTTCAATTTGTATTGTTCTTCCCATGAAACTTTCGTTAGTAAAACGTATCCATGGGCTTTTTAAATTAAATATATAAGAAAAATCGGTGGCTAAAATTCTTTTTTCTCTACCGTCTAAAAAATTTACCATAATCCACATTGGGCGAGTACTAGGCAATAAATGTTCTCGTTTTATGGATAAAGATAGAATGGTTTCATTTTCACCAATTAAAAAATTATCATATAGTTTTTTTTGAATTTTCTCTACTGTAGTTGTAAGGTTCCATTTGCTACCTGGTATGCTTCCCTCAGGGTAAATTTCTTTTTTTCCTATGATATAAGGATAATCAACGCCCCAAACATTTTTAGCATCTTCTGTATGCCCACCACTATCTGCATGAAAAAAAGCTTTAATCACTTTTCCATTATATAACATAAGCTCACCACGAGTTAACTCAATAGCATTATTCGTAGCCGCTGTATTATTATTTAAACCTGTATATGCTTGGTAGGTAACAGTATCGTCAAGTTGCGCGCCAGAATTTTCTTGAGTAATATTTTCATCTTGATTTGCAATGTTTGCAGCAAGTTCATAGTAGGCATATGTGCGTGCCGCTACGGCTTGAGCTTTAAGCGCTTCTGCCGACCAGCTAGCGGGCATTTCGGATGGAACTACACCCTTCAAGTATTCTTCAAATGGTATTATGTTTACTACAGTTAAATAGGGAATATTTTTTTTGGTATAAACTTTTTTGATAAAAAATAGACCATCATAAGATATTTTTTTATTGCCTGATCTTACTAATGTGGCTGATCTTTCACAGTCTAACCAATAAGGTCCAGAGAAATCCTCTGCGGAAAAAGAAAAATTTCTAG
>Ga0066639_10003246_pt1 | contig 14130 bp, 15 predicted proteins | sample CryGeyCG2114_010_2_FD_59504 | JGI IMG/M metagenome (GOLD analysis project Ga0066639, IMG submission 59504) | Groundwater microbial communities from aquifer - Crystal Geyser CG10_big_fil_rev_8/21/14_0.10 | ecosystem: Environmental > Aquatic > Deep subsurface > Groundwater | place: USA: Utah...
AACCTAATTAACCTAATTATCTAATTTCTAAATTAGAAAGATCAATTAGGGCACTTAGATAAATTTAGAAATTTATTAAATGGCAAGCCGCGCTTCACTCAACAAGGTTATGTTAATAGGCAACCTGACACGGGATCCGGAGCTTAGATATACGCCTTCCGGTGCCGCAGTGTGTTCATTCTCAGTTGCGACTAACAGGTCTTACGTGGCTTCGGATGGAGAAAAGAAAGAGGAAACCGAGTTTACTAGAATTGTTTCCTGGAATAAACTGGCAGAACTTTGTTCACAGCTTTTGGCAAAAGGAAGAAAAGTTTATGTCGAAGGACGTTTGCAAACGCGAAGCTGGGAAACGCCTGATGGGCAAAACCGGCAGCAGACGGAAGTTGTTATTGTCGATATGAGAATTTTGGATTCAAAGAAGGTAGCGGAAGAAGGCCGTGGGGAATCACTGGATGCGATTCTGGAGGCAAATCCTGTCAGTACGCCTGTGGTTCCTGAGAAAAAGCCGGAAGAACCAATGGAAGAAAAAAAAGTAAAAAAGGCAAAATCTGGTGAAAAAGGAGACGAAGAGTCGGTGGACCTTGATGATCTCCCGTTCTAGTTGTTAATGGCAAAAAGAAGACGATTTAAAAAATGTCCTATCTGCGAAGCTGAAGCAATTGTCGACTATAAAGACACGGCGCTGTTGAGGCGTTATATTTCCGAAAGAGGCAAGATTTTATCAAGGGCGAAAACAGGGGTTTGCGCTCATCACCAAAGGCAGGTTACAAGGTCAGTAAAGCGGGCCAGATACCTGGCTCTTTTACCTTTTGTACAAAGATAGATGGCCAAAGAAAAAACTGTCCAAAAAAACCCTCTTTTCAATTTTTTCCTTCAATTTGTTGCGGTAGCGGCAATTTTTTTCGTAATCGGTTTTTCTTTTGGTCAGAAGAAAGTACAAATTGACCGGAAGTCTTTTGTTCCCAGAGTCAGTGTAAGTAGCCAGACTCCCCCTAAGGATGTCAATATTAATTTTTCCCTAATGTGGGATGTTTTGGATAAACTTCCGAAGGAATTTCTTGACAAAGGGGCGATCGATTCCCAGAAACTTTTGTACGGGGCAATTTCGGGAATGGTCCGTTCGCTTGGAGATCCATATACGGCTTTCTTTGATCCTAAGCAAAATGAATCGGTGAAACAGGAGCTTTCAGGCACGTATGAAGGGGTTGGTATCCAAATAGGGTTTGATAACGATAACAGAATGGTTGTTATTGCACCCCTTTCCGGAACTCCGGCTTCCGAAGCGGGAATACGGGCGAAAGATTTAATTTTGAGAATCGATGACAAGGTTACCATTGATATGACTCTGCCTGAAGCTGTTGATTTAATAAGGGGTCCTGCTGGATCCAAAGTTAAGCTTTTTTTACAACATAAAGGAGACGGCGAATCTTTTGAAAAGGAAATTGCCAGGGCAAAAATAAATGTAAAAAGTGTCGAGGTTTCTTATATGCAAAGCCTTTCTGCGAGTAAAAGCGGGAATAAGGGGGAAATTGCAATTATCAAAGTTTCCCGGTTTGGGGATACGACCGATGCCGAATGGGATGCGGCTGTCGGCGAAGTGCAGAACAAAAACGTGGCAGGAATTGTGGTTGATATGAGAAATAACCCAGGCGGACTTTTAACAAGTTCGATCCATCTTTCATCCGAATTTGTGAGCGGAATAATTGTTAAACAGGAATTTGCAAACGGAAAGGTTGATTCACTAAAAAGCGACCATGCCGGCAGGTTTCTGAAGGTTCCCTTAGTAGTTTTAGTTAATGACGGATCGGCTTCTGCCGCCGAAATATTTGCGGGGGCGATGAAAGACAATAACCGCGGGGAACTGGTGGGAGAAAAAACTTTTGGAAAAGGGACGGTCCAGGACGTAGTGGACCTTTCCGGGGGAGCAAGCTTGCATGTGACGGTTGCGAAGTGGTTGACCCCGAAAGGTAAATCTATCCATAAAGAAGGGATAGAGCCCGATGCAAACGTAAAGATGACAGAAGATGACATTAAAAATGAAAAGGATCCACAGCTTGATAAGGCATTAGAGTTAATTTAATGTTACTTTAAGCTGATTCTCAGAAATTTACTGATATAATATTTGATTAATGGCGATTGTTAAAAATACAAGCGTTATAGAGAGAGAGGAGCCGAAGAAGCTTCCAAAAGCTACTTTGGTCCTGGTAATCGTTGCCGTAGTTGTTTTAGCTATCGGTGCTATCTACAAATATTACGGCAAAGGCTTTCCGCAAATTTCCAAACAAGTGACGGGAGATAAGACTGTCCAAACGCAGCGGGTTGTGGACGAGGAATCAACCGTAATTGATGTTGTCCAAAAAGTTTCACCTTCCGTTGTTTCTATCGCCGTTGAAAACAGACAGACTATTAACTTTTTCGGTATTCCTCAGCAGAACCAGGGTAAGGAATCGGGCATTGGTACGGGCTTTGTGGTTTCGAAGGACGGGTTGATATTGACTAACAGGCACGTAGTTTCTGATACAAGTTTGAAATATGTTGCGGTGATTAAAGGCAAAGACGGAAACACAAAAAAATTACCTGTTATTAAAATAAATAGGGACTCTTTTAACGACTTGGCGCTTGTGCAAGTGGATGCCCACGATCTTACTCCCGTGGAGCTTGGAGATTCGGACCACTTAAAAGTTGGACAGAAAGCGATTGCAATTGGTAATGCTTTGGGGGAGTTTGATAACACTGTTACAACCGGCGTGGTATCCGCACTTGGCAGAGCGGTTTCTCCGATAGACCCTTCTACGGGAGTTGCGGAAAAACTGGACGATCTGATTCAAACCGATGCCGCAGTTAATCCGGGAAATTCCGGAGGGCCACTGGTTAATAGTGCCGCGCAGGTAATAGGCGTTAATACGGCGGTTGCCAGTGCGCAAAATATTGCTTTTGCAATAAGGATCAATATTGCAAAACAATTGATTGCCGATTTCAACACGTCCGGCGGGAAAATTTCCAGGCCGTTTTTGGGAGTCAGATACACACATATTTCCAAAGACACGGCACTTCTTAACAATGTCCCGCAGGGGGAACTAATCCGGGAAGTAGTAAGCGCAAGCGCGGCTGACAAAGCAGGCATTGAGGTTGGAAACATTGTGACGGAGTTCGATGGGAAACAGCTTAATGAAGAAAATGCGCTAACTAATATAATAAGGTCGAAAAAAGTAGGGGACCAGGTTAAATTAAAAGTTTTTAGGAACGAAAAAATTGAGGAGTTGACGCTGACTTTGGGTGAGGCGCCGAATGAGTAACAGGTGAGAGAAGAGTTATATGAGATTTGAAAGTTGAGCTAAAATTTCTCCTGAAAATTTCCCGATTAAAAAGTAAATATTTGCCCAGATAAATGCGGCTAGAGCCGTATAGAGCCAGAAAGTTCTGTATGAAACCCCGAAGATACCTGCAACAATTGGCGTAATTATGCGAAGACCCGGGATGAGGCGCCCGATGACGATAGTAAAACCTCCATATTTTTCGAACCATTTTTCCACTTTTTTTATTTTTTCGGGAGTGATTTTAATTTTGGGACCGAATTTTAATAGTAGGGGATTGGCAACTTTACTGGAAAGAGTAAAAAGAATTGTTGATCCGATTAAAGTTGCACTAACAACTACTGCAACTACCGGGAAGTAGTTTGAATTTGGAAGCGCAGACGCTGTTCCGATGAAAATATCTCCCGGAATTGGCAGGGGAACACCCGCTTCTTCGATAAGAAGGATTGCGAAAAGGCCCAGGTAAGAAAATTTTTCAAAAATGTGCACCATTTCGGAAGCTTATCATAATGTATTTTTTTTGACAAAAAACCCATAGTATGTTAGCTTTTACGACATGATTGAACGTGTCGGCAGAGAACCGAACCATATGGATTTAGTAATTACGGGAGCCAATTCCCATTTGACTGTGGAGGATTTTCTTGGAAGCCCTATTAGGGCAAGGATTGCATATATTAAGCGACTGGAGAATGCGACACTAAGATACAATAAATTACATGGTAGATTATTGAAAGAAGAACGGGCACGTTTTTTAAACAGAAAGGGATTGAGATATGAAGAAGTTAAGGGGCATCCGGAATTGATATTGAAAGCTGTTTTAAGAGAGGGCGGCGGGTATTTGGATTTTTCCCAGCTCGCTGATGACACAATTTTTTTATTAACTGACAGCGCCAGGGTCTTGGCAGAAGAGTATCAGGTGCAGATTGATGAGAATGGAACTGACTCCATTGTTAATTTAAGTCCAAAAGCCTGGCAGTGCTTAAAAAGTTAACGCATGGTGTGACCTTGAGTGCTTCCTGGGGCGAGGCGGAAACGCCTCGGCACATTAGAACAATTGGGGAGTTTCGTGCTTTAGTAACAAACCTAGACGGACGGAACTATGTTTTTTCAAAATGGAATAGAAAAATGAATTTATCGCCGCTTATTAATGAATTAACCCTATGGGACGAAAAGGAGCAAAATGAACGGGGAAAGAGATAGAGACACTAGTTTATTAAAGGCCATTGTTTTAGCGCTTGATTCTAAGCAGGTTGCTTGTGAATTTGAAACAGCACCCGAAGGTAATCAAGCGGAATTTCGGTCTGCATTAATAATTGCAGTAAAGAGATTTTCGGTAAATGGGGAAACAAAACCGGTTAACGGTAATTATCCTATTTATGATGCCCGTTCTGTGATTGCAAGGCAGTATAGAAATGGTAGGTTTTTAGATTTTTCCGGAGTGAATTTTGAGGATCTTTCACCTAGACAAAAAACGATTGCGAAATTGTACTCTCTGAACCTTCGTGCCTACGGAGAGGATGCAATTGCGCATTTGTGCCCTTCGCAATGGTTAATGCAGGCGCTTACCGTTTACGGGGTGTTTGTAGGCTGTCGGGATAAAGTAGAACCACAAATGGTAAACACGATTAGCAAACTTTCTAGGATTATTGAATCGGGAAGTAATATTTATCCCCGCAATCCACAGGCGTGTTCACATGTGACGCCAGTTAAAAGGCGGGCAGTTAGGTCACTTATTAATCGATGGAAGGCACTTGAGGGCTAAGTGTTTGGTGTTTGACGAAGTATTAATTTTCTTGAGCAGAAGTGTTTGTTTGGTTTGCGGAATCTATAAGTATTTGTATAACTTTATCAAGATTCCCGTCCATAATACCCGCAATATTTCCCCAGGATTTGCCAATGCGGTGATCGGTGACCCTGTCTTGCGGGAAATTGTAAGTACGGATTTTTTCGCTTCTGTCGCCCGTACCCAATAATTCCGAACGGGCTCCCGTAATTTGTGAAGCACGTTTTTCTTCTTCCATCCGGTAAATTTTAGATCTTAAAATTTCCATGGCAATTTCGCGGTTTTGTGCCTGCGACCTTTCGGTTTGCGATTTAACGATTATTCCGGAAGGGATATGTTTTATGCGGACTGCCGTTGAAACTTTATTAACGTTTTGCCCGCCATGACCCCCGGAGCGGAAGGCTTCGAATTCCAGGTCGCTTGGGCTAATTACGATTTGTGTTGGAGCTACTTCCGGAAGAACAGCAACCGTTGCGGTTGAAGTATGAATCCTGCCCGAACTTTCGGTTTTCGGCACTCTTTGGACACGGTGAACGCCCGATTCGAACTTAAGTTTTTCGTATGAACCTTTACCGCTTATTTTGGCGATGACCGTTTTAATGTTCCCTAAACCGCCTTCGGTTCTGTCAAGCTCTTCGAATTTCCAATTATTGTTAGCCGCAAAACGCTGATACATCCTGTAGAGGTCCGAAGCAAAAAGTCCGGCTTCGTCTCCGCCGGCCGCGGATCTTACTTCTAGAATTAAGGAGTTGCCCTCAACAAAGTTACCAACTGTCGGCTCACGGGTTGATGATTTTTCCAGCTGAGCTTTTTCTTCTTCCAGTTTTTTGATTTCACTGCGAACCAGCTCAGCCATAGAAGGGTCTTGGGCAAGCGATTTTGCCTCTTCAATCTTGGCGTCTATTTGAGCGATTTGCTGTTTTAGATAATCAGACATACCACTAGTAATTTTAAATTATAAATTTTAAATTTGAAATATGAGTGCATATTTTTTATTAAACTAAAAAAGCAATTAGAAAATTAAAACATTAAAAACTCATTTAAAATTGAAAATTTTTGCGAAGCTAGGACGAGGCTTGTTTTTTGGCAAGATCGATCATTTCCTTGAGGCTTTCTGGCCTGGCGGTTTTTTTGGAGAGTTCTACTTTTTTCTCAACCTGCAGTTTCTTGATTTTTTCCGCTTTTTGCTGTTTCTTTTGGAATTTTTCTACGCGGCCGAGAGTGTCCACAAACTTCATTTCACCGGTGAAAAACGGGTGGCATTTTGAGCAAACCTCCACGCGGATTTCCGGCAGGGTACTGCCGGTTGTAAAAGTATTGCCGCAGACGCAAGTAACTTTTGTATCCTCATGATACTCGGGATGGATGCCCTGTTTCATAGGTACAAATTTTACCAGAAATTTAGTTTTTGGACAATTACTGGAGGATTAAGCAGTGTCTTTTGCTTTTAGATCTGAAATTTTAAATTCACCATTTAGTCTATTCATTCTTTCAATAAATCCGTCTTGATATTCCATCTCGCCGGTGCCAAGAGTTCCGGGGTGGGTGTAGCCCTGGCTGTTCCTGAAATCAACCATATTTTCAGCAGCTTCATTTCTAATTCTATCCCAAGGTGTTCCTGCCGCTAATTGGTCGGAAATTGATCCGATTCTTCCTGTTTCTAGGTTGACGCTTGCAGTGATTACGGAAACGATTGGGCCCGACCAATATGAAGTTTGGGAATCTATTGGAGCAGGATACCATGGTAAGAAATGGCTACCCCTGCAATCGCCGGCAACAATTGGAATTCTGGCAAGAGGAGAAACGATCTCCCCTGGCGCGGGCCAATTTCCCTGTGCTAGAGAAAGCATAACCGGATCGTCCTTTCCACCATAAACAAATCTTCCGCTAGCGTCTTTAATGTTATGGAGCCTTTCTGCTGAAACAACTACTCCGATTTCCTTCGGGCTGCCGTCATCATGTTTTGTCCAAATTTCTGCTATTACGAACCTGGAACTATTCATTGTAAGTGCACCAAGATCATAAAGATCTTCCGGGCCTTTCAGCCAAATTGCCCTTTCTGTCCCTCCGGTTTTATCCATTGCTTCATTTAGTTCCATCTCATTGGTAGGACTCGCTCCTGCCTCGATTGCTTGTTGTTTGGTGTCCACATCTATAATTTTGAAAGAATAACCTTTTTTCATGTCGGATTTTGCAATCAGAAGTCCAGTGTTAAAATTTGGATCTAAATACGCACCCCTGGTGAGGAAGTTGTAAGAACCGGGTTCTGTTTTGTCTGCCGTTGCAATTAATACTGTTTGGGAAGTGTCCTTACTATTGGGTCTAAATGGCAAAGGTAATATAGCAGATCCTGGACCCATGCCTTTTATGTTTCCGCTAAAAGTATCTACTTTAAGGTCTTGTCCGGGAGCGTAGTTGCCAAGTTCTTTCGCTTTTTCTGCACCTTTTTTAAAAGCGTCCCATAAAAGTTCATCAGCAACTTCCGGGTGTTCCATCGCTCTTGCGTCTAGAACTCCAACAGCGCAGACGTCATCACCTGTGTGTGTAAAGAAGACGCTTCTAAATACAGGCCTGTTACCTCTGCCAGCTAACCGGTTATAGCGAAGGATATATTCAGCAAATACTGCTTGAACTTCCGGGTCTACTTCGACATGTCCGCCTACGCCGCCGATATCGGCTTTTGTTGCTCTAAAAAACAGAGGTACCATTTCCGCTTGTCTTTGCCAATAATTACCTTCTGCTGTAAAGATATTCGGAGTTCCGATTCCTTCTTCCGGAATACCCAGCGTGGTAATTGGAAGCCCAATTAAATCGTCAATTTTTTGACGGTAGACGTCGGGCTTTTCTATCAATAGCATATTCTCGGGAACAATCGGTGCGTGCTTATAGCTGATTCTTTTTTCAGTTTCCGGCATCTTTAATAGGGGACAGGAAGATGTTCTTCATAATAATCGGCGATTAATTATTTTGTCAACAGGGGAAAGTCTATCTGTGCAATGGGTGGGATTTTCTTTTGTTTTCTGCCAGAAAGACCGCAGAGGTTATTAGCGCGCCGCCGATTATCAAGGGGAGCGTTAATTTTTCGCCCAGAAGAATCATCGCAAGGACTGCGCCGGAAATCGGGTCAATGTAAAAGAAAAAAGAGGCTTCACCCGCAGGCAGAAGAGACAAGCCTTTTTGCCACGCGAAGTGGGCAATTAATGAAGCAAAAATAATCCCGAATAAAATTCCGCCGATACTTTGGGATGATAAAGAAGTTACCCAAAGAGGATTTTTGAAAAGTTCCCAAATAGCAGGCGGAAGAAGGCTGATTGCCCCAAACCCCATTGTGTAAAAAGTTATAGTTTGTGCAGGATATTTTTTTAACAGTTTTTTGGCGATTATTTCGTGGACGACCCAAAAGACGGAGGCTCCGATCAGCAGCAGGTTCCCGATAAAGGTTGGAAGGTTTAGGTTCCCGTCGGGTTTTCCTATGGTAATTATAAGACCGATTACCGCAACAAGTGTTGCTAAGATTAGCCGAGGGGTGAGCTTTTCTTTTAAAAAAACACTTGCCGCCGCGAGAGTCATAACGGGAACTGAAGCTGCTAAAACTGCCGCATAAATAGCCTCTGAAAGTTTTAACCCGATAAAAAATAGAGTCATATGGATTGTGATTGCTGTCGCTGCTGCCCAGATAAAAGTTGGTAAATCCTCCCTTTTGATTTTTAAATCTTTTGATATAAAAGGGAGCATAATTAACGAGGCAACACCCATGCGGATGACGACCAGCGAGAAAATTGGTACCTGCTGGAGGGTTAACTTCATGATTGGGGCAGTTGCGCCCCAGATGAAAGCGGCAATTAAAGTTAAGACTAATGCTTTCTGGTGGTTGGTTGAAAGAAAATTATTCACCGATTGCTTCGACTAAACGGTCTATTCCGAATGAAAACCCGACGGCCGGAATTTGTTTTCCAGCAAACATGCCGATTAGGTTATCGTAGCGGCCGCCGGCTCCAATTGACAAAGTTTTCTGGTCTTCACTCGCTTTCATCTCAAAAATCGAGCCAGTGTAATAGTCGAGTCCTCTGGCGAGAGAGTGCGCAAAGTAAAAATCAGCACCTTCGCTTAAATTGTACTTATCCTTTAATATCTTGAATACATCTGCTAATTTATCAGGTGGATCGGGCTTTTCATTTAAGAATTTTTTGACTTTATTAATATCAGTTTCTGATTTGCCTTGCTCTTTTAGTTCAGTTTCGATTCCAGAGATTCCTATTTTTTCTATTTTGTCTATAACCCTAATTTCTTCTACGGCAAAGACAGAGAGCGTTTCTCTATCATTGACTGCCATCCTTGCTCCTTTTAAACCCAGTTTTCTGGTTGCGTTGATAGCTGTTGCGATTATTTTTGCATCCTCGCTAAGACTGTCTGAGCCGACCGTGTCAAAGTCGAATTGGGTGAATTCGCGGTATCTGCCTGCTTGCGGATTTTCACCGCGGAAGACCTGGCCGATTTGATAGCGCCGGAAGGGCCCTTTTTCTATTAATTGCTGGTTATTGGCAACGAAGCGGGCAAGAGGGACAGTAAGGTCATAGCGAAGTGCGAGAGCGCGTCTGCCGCGGTCCTGAAATTTATAGATTAACCTCTCTTCCTCCCCGTACTTTCCGGTTAAAGTTTCTGCAAATTCAATAGTAGGGGTTTCTAATGGTACAAAACCGTTTTCTTCCAGAACGTCGGCAATTTTACTGATTGCAATTCTTCTTTTTTTGGCGGTTTCGGGACCAATATCCCTAAAACCTTTGGGGGTAGGGGGGCCTTTTTGCATGTCTTAATGATAGCCCAAATTACGGGAGAAGGTAAACTAAATCGGCCAGATTCTTGTCTCCCTCTTTTTCGAAAATCACTATGGCTTTTTTATCTTTTGAAATGTCTTTTGCGGTTCCGTCTTTATCGTTTGATGTGATATCCGTTGTTTTATTAATTGTAATTTCGATCAGCTTATTATCATTTAAGTTTGCGGCACTCACGAGGTTTAATCTTGGATCTTTTAATATTTTTACAGCGGCGAATTTCTTATTTATCTGCGGCTTATTATCCCTTAAAATTGCCAGTTTTTGGGCGCCCATTAATTTTTCTTTATCGATAGTTCCGAGAGCAATTGCAAAATCACCGATTCTGACGCCGGAAAGCGCGGATGCGGTTGGACTTTTTTCCTCCTCGTTATCGGGAAAAACAAACTCTGTGGATTTTTTTGTCTGAATTTTTTTCTCACCGTTTTCGGTATTTATGGAAAGGAGCGTGTCAAAAATTGTTTTAACCGGACCCGAATAGACAAAACTTTTACTGTCCAGCTTTTCTTTATCGTTTTTTAAATAGTATTCAACACTTAACCTGTTAGTTTCTTTGAGGTCCTTTTTTGCCAAAGCAATAATTTCTATCTGATTTAAACCATTTCCTGGTTTAAAAGCGACTTCAAATGTCCCTTCAGGCCCTGACGTAGTAATTTCCTGCGTGGAATCGGAATTGACAATAATATAAGAATCGGGTGAGCTTTTTCCGCGGATCTTTATTTCTTTTTCCGAGAGTACAGAACCCGGCGGCGGATCTATATTAGATTCATCTTTCGGCTCCAGTGCGGATTGGACCGTTTCAATTTTATTTTCGACTTTTTTTTGCAGTTCGGTCTTTGGCTGTCTTTGCCAAAGCCAGTAAAGTAGAAACAGAAACAAACCAAACGCTACTAAGAAAATGATTGATTTGGCAATGGTTGATGAAGCTGAGTTAGAAGACATTAGACCAAGTTTGAGGTTATCATATATGGCCCGTTAGAGCAATTTGGATATACATTGCTATCTGCTTTTATGATATTATTTTTAGGTAAAAGTTTATGGTGGACGTATGGTGGTACGGGCAGTCATGCCTCAGAATTAAAGGGAAAAGCACTTCTTTGGTAGTTGATCCTTACGACCCAACTTTTACGGGGCTTGGGAATCTAAAGCTTGAAGCTGATATTGTTGTTGTAACACATGATCATGGGGACCACAATAACGTTTCAGCTGTAAAAGTGGCCGCAGAAGGTAAAAATCCGTTTATTTTAAACGGACCGGGCGAGTATGAAATTGCCGGAGTAAATATTATAGGGATAAACAGTTTCCATGATGATAAAAATGGTGCAGAGCGCGGGAAAAATACTATTTACAGCATTACTGTCGACGAAATAAATTTCGTACACTTGGGCGATCTGGGGCAGAAACAACTTACGCAGGCGCAAATTGAAGCGCTTTCTTCTTGCGATGTACTATTTATCCCAGTCGGTGGAACTTATACAATTTCTGCTGACGACGCCCCGGATATTATCAGCGCGCTGGAACCCAAAATTATTGTTCCGATACACTATTTTGTGGATGGGCTTAAATTTAAACTCGATCCCGTTTCAAAATTCCTGGGAGCAATGGGTAAAGAAAAACTTGAGCCTGTTCCCAAATTATCCATTTCCAAAGAAAGACTACCTCAGGAAGTTGAAGTTGTTCTTTTAGAAAAACAATAAACTGTTTGCCAGTTATTAGAGCTTAGAGGTTAGTTAAATATGCCGAAAAAAATAATAGGTAGAATTCCTCCCCAGGATTTGGACGCTGAGAAGTCAATTTTAGGAGCGATTTTAATTGACCGCGATGCAATTACTTCGGTTACACAGGTTTTAAAGAGTGACCATTTTTACCACAGTTCCCATAGCGATATATATGCTGCCATGTTTGACCTTTTTGAAAGACGTGAGCCGATTGACCTTGTTACTTTAACCGCACAGCTTAAGAAAAAAGGAGTGCTGGATAATGTTGGCGGAACGGCTTACCTGGCGGAGCTTGCTTCCCTTGTCCCGACTGCCGCAAATATTTCCCAATACGCGCAGATAGTACGCAACCATTTTGTAAAGAGGCGGTTAATTGCGACCAGTTCCAAAATAAGTGAAACGGCTTTTGACGATACGACAGATGTTCGAAGTATTCTTGATGAAGCTGAACAGGCGGTCTTTTCCCTCTCGCAGGAACAGCTGGCACAGAATTTTATTCCGGTAAGGGATGCACTCGCGGAAAGTTTTGACCGCCTGGATGAAATCCATAAAAAGGCAGGGGGACTTAGGGGAGTAGGTACAGGGTTTTGGGAACTTGATGCCAAACTTGCGGGTATGCAGGACTCTAATCTGATAATTCTTGCATCAAGACCGGGGCAGGGGAAAACCAGTCTTGCTTTGAATATTGCCTCTTATGTTGCGGTTAATGAGGGTTTACCGGTCGGATTTTTCTCCCTGGAAATGAGTAAAGAAGAGGTTGTCGACAGACTGCTTGTGTCGCAATCGGATGTCGATGCTTGGAAATTGAAGACTGGAAGGCTGGATGATGACGACTTTGACAGGCTCCAGGAAGCAATGGGGATTTTAGCCGATGCACCATTGTTTATCGACGATACGCCGGCTTCCAATATTCTGGAAATGAGGACAAAAGCAAGAAGATTGCAGGTGGAACACGGTCTTTCGCTTTTAATTGTTGATTATCTCCAGCTGATACACGGGAGGAATCTGGAGAACAGGGTGCAGGAAGTTTCGGAAATTTCCCAGAACCTAAAGAACTTAGCGCGCGAACTTAAAATTCCGGTTCTTGCGTGTTCACAGCTTTCCAGGGCGGTAGAACAGAGGGGAACGAGAAAACCTCAACTTGCGGACCTTAGGGAATCCGGTGCGATTGAACAGGATGCGGACGTTGTAATGTTCATCTGGCGGCAAGATGCGGAAAATCTGGAGCAGGTGAAACTTGATATCCAGAAACACAGAAACGGGCCGACAGGTGAAATTGACCTTATATTTAAAGCGGAAAGGGTTAAATTTTATTCAATGGAAAAGAGAAGGACAAAGACTCAGGCGGAACCGGTTGTCGAGGCGGCTCCTTTAGACCTCTAAATAAGGCTCTTTTTTCTCGAAAGAAAGGAAGCCAAAAAAAGACTCCCCGATGAGATACTCCCAATAATCGGAGCAATATTCGTATTTTTATCCAGATAAAAAGTTAGTGAGAGTGCAAAGCCGATGGTCAGTGCCAAAACCATTCTGGGAGTAGGGGAAGCAAAGATTCCAAGGATCAGTTTGGAGGGAGAGTCGAGCTGAGTTGTTTTCGTTTTTACTTCGATCACAGAGAGCCTGAACTACTTTAGCAAATGAGCTTCTTACAATCAAGAAGGGTTATTCCCTACGAGTTTTTTTAGCGGGGATCCCGGATTGACTGGCTAGATCGATCCCGGATCGACTGGGGTGTCTGCGGAAACTGGAATTAGCTGCTATGTGATAGCTCAGCAGTTCCGGTTTGGATAGCGTGCGATACCGAGGCAATTTCATTTATGGATGCTTCGCGGGCAAAGTAATGAGGGCTTTTTACTTCGACAGTTCTTAACCGGGCATTTCCTCCCGGCCGGAAGGTTTTTGGCGGTACTTGGTTTTTAATGATCAGGTCTGATTGTTCAACAATAATAGCCCATGATGATTGGCCGTTTTGAAGAACTGCTAAGTCTACACTATTGCCGCTGGCCTTTTCACTTAGGGGTTTTTGTGTTTGCATGTGGAGGACGAAATCTTCCGGGTCTATTGCGTACTGTTTCAGAAATTTAAGCAGCGTCTGGACCCAGCTATTATGCAGTTGATGCGTGTATTCAGGGTTTCTGTTTAAAAAAATCAAGGAAGGTAACGGTTTCTTGTGGCGGTTTAGCCTTGATTTCAAAGGCGGGGAATCCGCCTGCCCACATTTGATCAATAGATGATAATTCCGGAGAATTGCCGTGGTTTGCGAGAATTAACTCGGCATGGTGTCCATTGTATCTTGTGCTTGCATAAGTCTCCCAGGACGATATGAGCACCTGTGTTTCATGATCCCTACCGGTTCTTTCCGTGTCAGCAAGGGTGTCTTTCATCAAATATTCGCATTATTTTCCACTTTATAACCGATTTTGGCAAGTTACAGGTTGTTTTGGTGATATAATTTAATCCTGATTCTCTTGGCAGGGTGCTGGAAA
>Ga0066639_10003248_pt1 | contig 14129 bp, 18 predicted proteins | sample CryGeyCG2114_010_2_FD_59504 | JGI IMG/M metagenome (GOLD analysis project Ga0066639, IMG submission 59504) | Groundwater microbial communities from aquifer - Crystal Geyser CG10_big_fil_rev_8/21/14_0.10 | ecosystem: Environmental > Aquatic > Deep subsurface > Groundwater | place: USA: Utah...
CGTAAAATATTCTATTTAGGAATCCCATTACCCTGCGCCAAGGCGTAGGGGCATATATTATGTTTTCGGTCAGCCATTGATTCCATCAGCCAAGCTTTTAACTTTTTGACGGTAGTTGCCGTCCAGTATTTCTTTTTTGTTGAAGTCAACGGCGATAACCGGTTTTTTACCTGATAGACTTTCCATGTCCCTAAGAGTGTTTTTGGGCGATCCTTCGTGAGTGCAGAAGAACGCCAGCCGGTTAAACTGCTCTTTGTTTTGGGTCAGGTAGGTTTTGATGGGACTGGACATGGTAAAGGACCAGACCGGCGTGCCGATAACAATCAAATCATACTGCGCCGGATTATTTTCAGGTTTTTTGATGGCCGGGCATTTTTTAAAAAACGCCTCTTGGCCGCATCGGAGCCAGCCCGCGGCGCCGGCCCGGCTGATTTTAGCGTCAAAAATTTCTTCAATCTCGCCATTAAGCATGGCCGCGATGGCTACGGCCACTTTTTTGGTATGGCCGGTTCGGGAGTAGTAAACTATTAGTGCAGACTTCATAATTCAATTGATGAAATTCACGTATCACAGCCGTTTAAAGTATGACTTAGCAAGAGAAAAATATTAATTCAAGAAATTCAGTTCTTTCATTTTGCCGTAAATTTGCCGGGAAAAAATATCCGCCCCTTGCGCGTTTAAATGATCCGGATCAGAAAATAGTTCCTCGTTGTTTTTATAAGTTTCCTGAAAATCCCACAGATAGAGATTATCATATTTTGGCAAACGGGTATAGATATTGGCGTAATAGGCCGTTCGGTCAATGCCTTGTAAATCCAGAGCGTTAAGGTACTCGGCCGTGACCGGGTACTTTATCAGGATAATGGTTTTGTGATGAGACTTAAGCAGATCTATTATCTTTAAAAACGAATCAATCAGCGCCGGATTTACAATATCAGGGTAGCTTTTCAACTGCGACTGCACCCGGTCAATACCGGCCAAGCTCATATTTTTTTCCGACGTGAAATTTTCTTCATTTTTTTGCCAGCCCAAATGAATCTCCGTTTTCTTTTTCCGGTTTTCCAATAGTTTAATCAGCTCTTCTCCTTTGCCAATGAACGGCCAGGCCGCCCGGAGCATTAAATTAACCCTGGCCGCGGCCGTTAAGTTGCTTAATTCGTCGTAAGTCATAAAATTTAACCAGTACCTGGTTTCGTTATAAGAACTCAAACGGTAATTATTAAATGAGTGCAAATCCCACGGGAAGACAAATACTTCTACAGCGGGATATTTATTAATAATCATTCTGACTTTATAGAATGTCTGTTCATAATTTTCCGAGGGCACCGCAAAATTGAACGATTGGCTTACCCCGCCTTGCCTCGCAGGAGGGTTTATCTGCCCCGGATTGATGCCTCTGGCTGGATGGGAATCGCCAAAAAACAGAACGGCCAGGTCAGCTTTGTCCATGGCAACAAACTGCTGATAGTTTCTGACCGGGTTTTTGATATTATAAACAGTCTGGATAAAAAAAGCGTTGATCAAAAAAAGTAAGATTACGGCGCTGAGCAAAAACAGCCCGCCTTTCTTAAAAAATTTTTTATAAGACTGTTCCATATCCTTAGCTTAAAACTGGAAATAAATAAATTCCACTCGTTCAAAAACGCCCAGCAGCAGAATGCTGAAAATCATTATTAAGTAACTGGCCCAACGAATGGCTACGCTCCGGCGGCTCAAGAATTGTCTGACGCTGTGGCCGCGTTCTTGCCAGACATGAATTAATTCCATTAGTCCAATAATTCCCCAAACAAAAGCAAAACCCAGCCAACCGCCGGCGATGATTTTTGCCGGCGCAAAATTTAGCGAAACACCGGTAAACCAGTGAGTCAAAATATAGAAAGCGTCGGTCAGACTGTCGGCTCTGAAAAATACCCAGCCGACATTGACTAAAATGAAAGTCCAGGCAATCTCCAGGTATTTAATTAGACTGGGAAACTTAGCCAGCCGGGTGATCTGGTAAATTTTATCTTTAACGGGCTTGGTCGCCGTTTCCAAAATTAAATAAAGTCCGTGCAACGCTCCCCAGACGACAAAAGTGAAATTGGCGCCGTGCCAAAAACCGCTGATCACAAATACGATGAAGATGTTGAGATACCAGCGGGGAACGGTCACCCGGTTGCCGCCCAGCGGAATGTATAAATAGTCCTTAAACCATGTTGATAGCGAAATATGCCAACGTCTCCAAAATTCACTTATTGATCTGGAAAAATAAGGCCTCTGAAAGTTATTCATTAATTTAAAGCCCATCACCTGCGCCGCGCCGATGGCAATGTCGGAATAGCCGGAAAAATCGCAATATATTTGGAAAGCAAAAAATACCGTGGCCAAAATCAGCGGTATGCCAGTATAATCAGTTGGATTATTATAGACCGTGTCAACAATAGCGGCCAGCCGGTCGGCAATGACAATTTTTTTAAAGAACCCCCAGAGCATCAATTTTAAACCATCGGTGACTCTTTTGTAATCAAAATAATGCTTTTCCAAAAATTGCGGCAATAAATTTTTTGCTCTCTCAATCGGGCCGGCCACCAACTGCGGGAAGTAAGAAACATAAAGCGCAAAGATACCCAGATGTTTTTGGGCGCTGATTTTGCCTCGGTAAACATCAATGGTATAGCTTAAGGATTGGAAAGTGTAAAAACTGATGCCGACCGGCAACAAAACCTTAAGCGTTAAGGGGTTTAATGGTATGCTAAACAGCTGTAACAGCTCTCTGACGGAAGCGCTGACAAAATTAAAATATTTAAAAGTAAATAGCAGCCCCAAATTCATTATCAGACTCAAAACCAAAAAGGTTTTTTTTCTTTTTGGCGTCTGCGCCTTTTCCATTTGGATGCCCGCGACGTAATCGATTAAAGTGGTAAAGATGATCAAGAATATGAATTCCGCTTTCCAGCTCATGTAAAAGTAATAGCTGCTGATTAATAAAAGCAGCCACCTGAATCTGTGGGGCAAGCTAAAATACAGCCCGACCACTATCGGGAAAAATACTAAAAAATGAAGGGAATTGAACGACATTTATGCTGTATTTTACTATATTTTCTTGACAAAGACAAATAAGTCGCCTATATTTATCCTGCATCTTTTTCAATGTTTTGGGCAGAATCCGTCATCACTTTGGCAGGAGAGGATCCAATTGAATTAAAGCACTTTTTATAATAGGAGCGTAACATGCCTACAACTAAAATTGGTGGTACATCGTCAGATAAAACGCCATCCAGCACAATGCCACTGAAATCAGACTCACTTGATGGCCAAGCCACGCCATTGCTAGAAAAAAAAGGCGATTTAACGTCTTTAGCTGGCACAATGCCTTTGAAGCCCCCGTTAATTCCTTTTAGGAATTGATAAAATACAACGGCAAGAGTAGCCGCTCACCACACCGCCCCTCTATCGCTTTGATGGAGGGGTATTTTTAAAAACCAATTATTGTATTTTTGTTAAGTTGCCATTAAGAATCGCCGGTTTCATGCTAACTATTTCTTCTTTGCAATAAGCCATTTCCGGGATATTATTCAACAAAAATATTTTTTTATCCAGATAGAAAGCTATACCCATTTCCATAAAGGCATTGCCGCCGATGTAGTTGGCAATGTTATTTTTATCATAATTCAGAACTATAATAGCATCGCACCATTCAATTTTTTTAAAGAATAACCTCATTTCTTTATTTTTTTTGGCCCAAATCCAGCTGTCGTTATTTTTTTCAGACCTTCTCAGTCTATCGTAGTCCTTAATATCCATGACATCACCATTCTTATCTTTAATATGCGGTTCGGTCAGTTTTACTTCATGACCAAGATTTTGTAATTGTTGTTGAACGCCCGTCATTTCTTTATAGAAAGACAGACTGCCGCAGATAGTTATTTTCATAAAAAAGCGAATGGATGAACAAATGAAAATTATTTAATCTTTTATCTCGTATGCCCAGCCCGGTTGCCAAGCTTTGGTACTGCGCCAATCTTCTTTTATCGCTTGTTTCCAGGTTTTGCCATTAAGAATAACCTCTAAAGCGAGTTGCGGCGCTTGGTGGGCCATAATAGCAATATGCTTACCGTTGTAGTTATCTTTTAGAAAATTACAAAAGTCAGCAATTCTTTTTTCAACATCTTGGTAGCTCTCACCATCTGGGAAAGGGGAATCAATGAAATGATTCAGACTATTTTTAAAGGTTCTGGTTGGTTTTCTAGTATAATCTCCGTAATTAGCTTCTCGGAGTCGTTTGTCCTGAATAACCTGGTGTTTATCGCCAAAACCTAATTGAGCGGAATTGGCCGCTCTCTTTAAATCCGAACAAAAAACAAAATCAAACTTTTGTTCCTTAACGAGCTGGCCTAAATTTTTGGCTTGCTGTTTGCCTTTTTCTGACAGTTCGCCGCCAGCCCAGCCCGTGGCTAAATCATTTTCGTTATCTGTAGTTGTCCCGTGAACAAAATAAGTTATTTTAACTGGCATAAACGATTCAATGATTATAATCACATATCGGCAACCCTGTGTTATGTGAAGTTTATCTTTGTTTATTAGCCGTATTTCAATTTAAGGATTAACATGATAACGCCAAGAATCGCACCCACGCTATTCATCACAGTCAAAGGACTATTTTGCAGAATAATACCATAGGTTGTCCATAAAATAACACCTACCGCATAGATTATTGAACGGGCAATTGAAATATCGGTCGTGGACTTAGTTCGAAAACTTTTTATAACCTGGGGCAACATTGAAATGACAACTAACATCCCAGCAACGTATCCTAAAATGTCAAGCCATTGTAAATGCATAAAAGTTTAATATAAAGAGACAAAACGAATCCTTTTGTTAATCTGAATCGTCTGAATCCGAATCCCAGAAATTCCAGTCATACTCATCATTTGCCACTTCTTGTTGCAGCACTTTGCCGGATGCGTCAACATGCGCTTCGTACAGTTTTCCGTTTTGAACAAATTTTACCACATAAAAATCATTTTTTGGTTTTACATCAATTACCGATAAGCCGGCCGAAGAAAGTTCCAGGGATTTTTTTATGGTATTGAGAGTGTCGGAAATTATTGTGGTATTTTGCGAACTGGTGCCTTGAGATCCTAAAGATATATCGCCTAGGTAGTACTTTTTTAACAAATCCCAAGCAAAATTTGAATGGATTGAAGCAAAAATGCCCGTTACTTCTTGGCCGCAGCGCGAGGTAATGGTTCTGCTGCCGCCAGGGTGCTGGCCGATATAAGAGGAGACGTTGTAGACTTTGTTGTTTATTATCAGGTAGCAGTCATTGTTGGTCGCATGGCGGGCAACGTCTTCTTTGGTTAGAGCGCTGGCATTGGTCGTTGTTTGGCCATTGCTGGCGGTCAAGGAATTTCTGCTGTTCGGTTGATGACGGAGAGCCGTGGTAAGATACAGCGCGCTGACTATACCAACGAACAGCAGCAGCGCAATAAGAGTAATTTTCTTCATAAAAATAAGGTTAAAAATTAAATTCTTCGGCGTGAATCAGTTTTTTGGCCACTCCTTGGGCTATAAACTGTTTGGTTAGTGAGCGGATCATCGGTGGCGGGGCGCAGATAAAAATTTCTTTCCGCTTTATGCCCGCTGCCATGCCGATAATACGTTCGGCGCCAATCCTCCCCTGTTGGTCGGAAAAAAACGGCACCACCCTGAAATAAGCCGATTCTTTGGTCTTAAGCAGGTCGCCATAGACCAGCTCGTTTTTGTTTTTAACACAGTAATACAGGTTGACGGTGTATTCTCCGTCGGCGGGCAGCGCCTGGGCCATGCTAATAAACGGTGTTATGCCAATGCCGCCGGCAATCCAAATTTGGTCGGCACACTGCGCATTTTGATAAGAGAAAGCGCCGAATGGTCCTTCAATTTCGGCCAAGGTGTTGACTGGCAGCCCAGCCAGGCGCGCCGTGTAATCACCCAGTTTTTTAATGGCAATTGTCAGTTGATTCTGGTCCGGTGCCGACGTTATGGAAAACGGATGAACTTCCGGCCCCGGGGTTCGGTGTTTAAAACGGACAAAAATAAATTGCCCTGGCCGAAAGTCTAGTTTGGCGCCATTTGGTTTCATGGTTATTTCTATCACTTTAGAGTTAAGCTGGCGGACCGCCGTGATGGTGTATATATATCGCCTGACAAAAAAACTTCCCAGCAGCGTTCGGTAAATAAAGGCTGCCAGGGCGATGGCCGACAGCGTCAAAATATATATCCGCAGGGGCAAGTATCGGGCCGTGTCGCTGGGAATCAGCTAGATATGCAGTCCGGCCAGGAAAAAAGCCAAGCCCAGGAATTTATGGGTCCATTTCCAGATATGGTATCTTAATTTTACAAAAAGCGTTAGGACGATTAAGAAAATCATAGTGGTCAGGGCCGCCAGTCCCCAATTGACCGGCCAGTTGGCGCCGGGCAATAAAAATAGCGCCGCCTGATAGAGCGATGTGGCGTATTTGGGAATCAAAAACAAAGGATGAAACAGCAGCAACACAAAGGCCAGCTGACCCAGCTGGTTATGTTTGCGATAAACCCGGTCTAAACCAAAAAAATGCTTTTCAATAATACGGAGTCTGGCGCTTAATATTAAATTCAAGCCGAACATCGCCGCTCCCGTTAATCCAAGCAGCTGGCCGATACTGGCCAGACTGGCTGTAGAATCGCCAAAGCGCGGCACAGGCGAGGGCGCCATTAACCACAACAAAATCGGCAGGAACGACAATCCCAAAAATACTAGCCAGCCATCTTTATATTTGTTATATAGCATACTCATTTAATGTCCGGTTCGGTCAGCTTTGCTTGATGACCAAGATTTTCTAATTTTCGTTGAACGTCCGCCATCTCTTTATAGAAAGACAGACTGCCGCAGATAGTTATTTTCATATATGTTTTTAAAATCTTTTTACTCTTACGTGGCAATAGGGCTGCTGACCGTTTTTGGTATGATATTGCTGATGATAATCTTCCGCCGGCCAAAAAGTACCGGCTTTGGTAACCTCGGTCGCTACCTTAAACCCCTTCAGTTTGAGTTGTTTGATTAATTTTTCCGCAATATCTTTTTGCTCTTTATCGGCGTAAAAAATGGCCGAACGGTATTGATTGCCAATGTCCGGGCCTTGGCGATTTTTTTGGGCGGGGTCGTGAATTTCAAAAAATAATTTGGCCAGGTTTTCATAATTCACTTTGGCTTCATCATAAGTGATCTCCAGCGTCTCCGCATGTCCCGTGTTCTTGCCACAAACTTCTTGATAGGTTGGACTATCTTTATGCCCGCCCATATAGCCCGTTTTTGTCGCCATAACCCCGGCTAAATTCTGAAAGTAGTATTCCACGCCCCAAAAACACCCCCCGGCAAAATAGGCCTGGTTAATATTATTTTCCATCCTTGTTAAAGTTTAAGGAAATAGAGTTGACGCAATGACGAATATTTTTTTCTGTCAGTTTTTCTCCTTTGAATACATGCCCTAAATGGGCGCCGCAATTACGGCAGCTAATCTCCGTTCTAACTCCGGCTTGGCCCGGGACTTTTTCAATTGCCCCGGAGATTTCATCATCAAAACTGGGCCAGCCGCAGCCGGAATCAAATTTATCGTCCGAGCGGTACAACTTGGCACCGCACCTTTTGCAACTATAAGTGCCATTTTGGAAAAATTTATCAAACTCACCGGAAAAAGGCGCTTCGGTTACTTTATGCAGAATAACTTTCTCTTCCTCCGGAGTAAGTTGGTTATATTTTTTATTTTTGATAGGCATAAATTAGTATATCTTGAGTCATTTCCTTATTAAAAGGTGGTTTTAGATAAGCGCTGATTTGATAACCGAAGTTTTCTTTTTCAAGTATCATTAATATCTTTGAAAACGCATCGTCTTTAGGATTTATATGGTGATGGTATTCAATGCACATCTCTTTTATTAACTTTAATTTGTTTTGTTGTGATAGTTCTTCAATTACTAAATTTTCAACGCCCTCAATATCCATTTTCAGGAAATCTACCGGCTGTTTTACGAAATTGGAAAGTAAAACAGAATGTATTTTTCGGTGACTTTTGGGCAGTCTTTCTTTATTTAAGCTCATAATCATAGAACCCGGGTTGTCAGGGCCATAGTAAAAGTCCATAATACCCTCGGAATTATAAACAGCTTGATTGAACAGTTCTATATCTGTTAAATTATTCAACTCCACATTTTTTTTTAGCATTTCGAAGGTTGTATAATCCGGCTCAAATGCGATGATTTTAGAGTCGGGCCATAACATCTTAAAAAAGATTACAGAAATTCCTACGTTACTTCCGCAATCAATAATAAAAGGATTCTCCGTCTTGGTATTACAAAAATATTGTTTATTGATAAAGATTTCTTCAAACAAGAAAATGAGCGTTTGGTAGTCGAAAAAACTGACTGTGAATCCAAATACTTTCTCATTAGTAATATTAAATTTCAGAATTTTTATGAATAGTAGATATTTTAACCGCAATTTAAGATACGTTAAAAGCAGTCCTCTTTTGTTTTGGGTTTCGTTTTTTATAATCAAATTCGCGTAATTGAGTGTATTCCTGATGAAATTTAATATGTTCACATTTTGGACATTTATTGTAAAAGCCGTAGCAGACACACGCTGTTAGCGGATGTAGAAAAAACAAATTTTTCAATATCTTATTTAATGATTTTTACATCAGCAGGCAGATTCTCCACAATGATATTTAGATCAAGTGTGGAATAGTCATTGCCGGAAATATTGAGTGTTTTCAGATTTTGCAGACTTCCCAGCTCATAAGGTAAGCCCGTCAGCTGGTTATTGGACAGGTCCAGTGCTTGTAAATTTCGCAGCTGGCCGATCTCCGCCGGAACACCGGTCATCAGGTTGTTGCTCGCATTAAGGACTTTAAGATTTTGCAGCTGCCTGATTTCGGCCTGAATGGCTCCGGTCAGCTGGTTATTAGAAAGATTCAATTCTTCCAGATTGGTTTGGCTAAAGACGTACTCGGGAACTTTTTTTAATTGTTGGTCGCTTAAATCCAAATTATTTTTCGTTGGTTTTATTTCTACTGGCGATGGCTGATTATTGGCAGGTACATTCTGATTAGCATTTATTGAATTTTGCGATTTTAATAATGTACAACCGCTTAATAATAAACTGGTAACGATAATCAGTAAGAGCGGGTGTTTCATATGTTTTTGAGTTAATAATAAATTATTTTTAGTATTTTTTGATAACGTATTAAAGCAGCTGAAGTTATGCCTGTGTTTATTTTAAAGTTAAATTGTCTCTTTGCCTACAGTATATCACAAAAATCTGGCTTGAGGTGGCTCAATTTGGGCCAAATGAGCAAAGCTAATGCAGCCGCTAACGTTAGCGATAAATAAACTTTTCTGCAGCAGGGTAGCGCGCTTTAATCCTTTATTAAGGATTTCCAATTTTTTTTATAATAGAGAAACTTTTTATCAAATTCTTCTTTTGGGGTAATCTCTATATTCAAAGATTCAAGTTTCTGTTTAAGATTTTCATATTCTTTTTCTTTGTTTGCCGCCGAGGCCATTCTTTCCAATTCAATGATATAGCCGTATCCTTTTGTAAAATCTAAACAAACAGTAATGTCTTCCCATCGGAACTCAAATCTTTTTCTGAACCATTTGATCTGTACTTTTAATCCCAAAGAAAGAAATAATTCTTCAAGTTTCTCAAATTCGTCTCTATTAAATTTTATTTCAATTTCTTCCCTGTGATTATCGTGGATTTTGCCTTTTTTCATCCAGATTTTGGAGAAAAAATTATTTTTTTGGATTCTTAAATCCTGCTGGCAATCAAAATAAAAAGTTTCCTGATGATCTTCTTTTATAAGTTTAGCCTGTTGTTTAAAAAAGTCCAGCAATTTTTCATGTTGCTTTTTGGTGATAAAGCTCCTGACTTCTACTTCAATATTGTTCATAAAAACAAAGAGACTGGATATGGGCGCAGATTCACCCGTCAGGGGAGCCGTAGCCGCATACACGCTGTTATGTGATGTAAGCCCAATTTTTTATTCGTTTTCAAAAATGCCAAAAATAATTTCTTATAAATTTTTCAAAACTTTTTCATATAAATCATGCGGTATAACCACGCCATCCTTTGGCGGACACTTACAATTGAATACGCCTTTTCTCGTTCGATAGTTTTGACTTTTCTTCCAAATATCCTTTAATTTTTCTTTTTTTACATTTCCTTCTATTTCTGTGAAACCCGGACACCCGACAACATTGCCATTTGCGGTTACATATAATCCGCAGGCAATTTGGTTGCATGGATGTATACCCGGCATACAAGAAACACCCTCTTTTTTAATCTGCCCAATTGTTTGCAGCCCATTTTGTATATTCCAACGATAAATTTTTATAAATAAATCATACTTTTGTTTGTTGGATAAATCATGCCGTTTTAAAAATTTTTTATCAATTTGCTTTCCGCTTGTCATGAGAAAATTTGGGATAAGATATATATTTCTGCGGCGGGCATAAATATACAAATCAAAAATTTCGTCGTAATTTTCCTTGGTGATCGGCCCTAATTCAAGAGCTAATCTGGTAGGGTTTGTTTTAGTGAAGCCAGCATTAACTAAATTTATTAAGGCTTGATTTCTGACAAAAGCATGATTTTTTATATTTCCAACTAGTTTATCTTGTTTCCCTGTATCAAACGACTGAAAGCTGAGCATAAAACTAACTTTCAGTTTGGAGAGTTTATTGCATAATTCTTGCGCTGACTTAATCCCATACGAATGATAGAATTTTTTTGCTTCTTTATCATTCCCTAAAACTTGTCCCTTTGTAAATACAGCCACTCCGATGTTTCTTTTGGTCATGTCCTGAAGAAATCTTAAAAAATTGCTATTTTGTGTTGGTTCGCCCGCCCCGCAAATTTTAATGCTTTGCAGTCCTAACCCCATAGCTTCATCAATAACTTTGATTAATTCATCATAAGTTAAATCTCCTTTCAGGGCATCATCAACGATATTGCTTTTTCTAAAACAAGTTGGACAATTTAATGAGCAATATCTACCAAAATCTATATCAAGCATTAGAAGTTTACCTGTATTTTTTAAAATTTTTTCTCGCGAAAAAAATCCGAAATACTGGATAGTATTTTGAAAGTTTCCGGGGAATTTATCTGGAAATACCTCTGGTATTTTTGGAATTATTTTTGGCATAATTAATTAAAAAATTGGGCTTACATCACATAACGTCCGGCGCGTATGAGCAGTTACGAATTACCCATTTGGACGAAAGAGAAATAATTTTTGTTACTTGAGTTATATTATGTAATTAACTATTTTTTATCCATTCTCTAGTTATCCATTTTTTAATCAGCGCTTCTTCTACATCAATTTTCATGGTTTTGGCAATGACAAAAATCATTCCAAGCACATCAGCCAACTCCTTGGATGTTTCTCTTTTTGATTTTTGTGTTGACATATACTTCGCTGGCCTGCATCTTTTTTTGTGGACCAGGAATGACTGGACGAATTCTCCAAGCTCTTCGGTTAACTTCATTATTAGATAATCCGGGCTAGCTTCAATGCCGTCTCGCTTCAGGTTATTTAAAAATATTTTTGATGCCTTGTCTTGCAGTTGTTTAAGTTCCATATTAAAAAAATAATTAATTATTTCGTTTAACGTTTGCGTATATCTGATGTTTTGCGAAGCGTAGCGGAGCAAAATATGGGTGGAGCCCCGAGCTTGTCGAAGGGCGTAACCAGATATACGCTGTTAGCTGATGTATATGTTTTTCTTTGATTTGCTAATACAAATCACTCTTAAAAAGAATTCAATCTTTTTTCCATTTATATTAGTACGGCTAGTATAGTTCCCAATCTACAGGCAAAGTCCCTGTAAAAGCAAAATCTCCAAATAAAACATCCGCCACTCCTTGCCCCTCGCTTCCGGGTAGCCAAGCCGCTATAATTGCGTCCCAATTTTTGGCATATTCTTTAATGTTCAATGGGCGGCCAGACACTATTATGACAATTATTTTTTTGCTTTTTGCTTTAACTTTTTTTATCACTGAAAGGTCTTCAGGACTTAAGCCTGGATTAGCAATATCTCCCCAGCCCTCGGCATAAGGTTTTTCGCCAATAACAACAATACCAACATCGGCAAGATTATTTTTTACAGAAAAATCTCCTTTTTTATTATATTCAACCTCTGTATCTCTGGAAACTGTATTTTTTATGGCTTCAAGTATGGTGGTGCCTGAAATGCCATAATTGCCATCTATGCCTTGCCATTCTGTTGTCCAGCCACCTGCCTGGCGGCCCAAATTGTCTGCCGCTGATCCGGCAACTATAATTTTTGGGAGCGAGGCAGGCAGCGGCAAGGCAGATTTTTCATTTTTTAATAATACTTGAGATTTACGAACCGCTTCTCTGGCTAACTCGCGGTGTGCGGCGCTGCCAATGACAGACAAACCTTCCGGCTTGGCTTCAGGACGGTCAAATAACCCGGTTTCAAATTTTACTGTTAAAATTCTTCTGACGGCGTCGTCCAGCCGTTCTTCGGCGATGTCGCCATTGGCCAGGGCTTCTTGCAGGTTGGAGATAAAGTCTTTGTATTCAAAGGGCGTCATCACCATATCAATGCCGGCATTTACCGCTCGCACCAAAGAATTATATTTACTTGTTTCAATTTCATAAACGCCGTACCAATCGGAAACAATAAAGCCGGAAAATCCCAGCTCATTTTTTAATAGCTCCGTTAAAAGATGATAATTATCGGAATTTATCTTACCTTGCCAACTGGCGGTGCCAACCATGACGACTCGCGCGCCGCCAGCGATGGCTTTTTGAAAAGGAACCAGGTGAACCTGGCGCAAAGTTTTTTCATCAATGGTTATGTTTCCCTCTTCCACTTTGAATTTTTTATTGCGGGAGGTGCCATATTCCATATCTCCGCCGCCAAGAAAGTGCTTGGGGCTAGCCAAGACATTATAATAGCCATTGGACGGATCTTGTGTCCCTTCCAAATAGGCCAGTCCCAGTTGTGCCACATTGGCCGTGTCGGATCCGAAGGTTTCGTATGTTTTACCCCAACGGATATCTTTCGCCACATCAAGATTGGGAGCAAAATTCCAATAGATTCCGGTGGCAACCATTTCTTCGGCAGTGGCCATAGCCACTCGATTCACTAAATCCGGATCTTTGGTGGCGCACAAACCAATGAAATGAGGAAAAATTGTGGTTCCCAGAACATTGCCATGGCCATGGATGGCGTCAACGCCATATAAAAGAGGAATGCCTAAACAGGTGTTTTTGGCAGCGGACTGAAACTCATTTATCATTTGAAGCCAGGCCAAGGGAGTATCTTGCTTTGGTCCGGCTCCGCCACCGCTTAATAGCGCACCCAAATTAAATCGTGTTATATCACCAAGGTTGTGAATGCTGTTTTTTTCAACCAAAACCATTTGTCCTATTTTTTCCGCGACGGTCATTCTATTCATTAAGTCGGTAACTCGTTTGTCAGTTGGTAATACCGGATTTTGATAAGGAAGATTTGTTTGATGGCAGTTATTATTTTCATCGGTAGCTGGCGGCTTAAGAAAAATGAAAATCAGTGCCGCAATTAAGAGCAACGCGATAGTTATAAGTGTAATTGATTTTGAGTTATAAAAATTAAAATTCATAGTAATTTATTGCGGGGGATATATTTAATAAAATCGTTTCCTTCTAAAAATCAAAAATAATTTCTTTTAAGAGTTGGGCGCCTGCCAGCCGAAGCTTTAGCGTAGGCTGGAGCCGACCCCCGAACGAACGAGCAATTTGGGTGAAGCGCCTAGCAAGGCGCTGAACCGCATATGGGGTGTTGTGCGATGTAAATTTTTATCCCAATGCCAATTAGTGACAGCTTAATTTAATTGAAAAGAAAATTTCATTGCCCATGAATTTGTTTTTGTTTATCAAACAATTTACCGATAAAATGGACTAAAAGTAAAACAACAGTGGAAACAAAGAAAGAAACAGCAACGATATTTGGACTTATGCCCTTTAAGATGGCATACAAAATTAGAGCAATAATGCCAGTTATTAGAGAAGTAACAACTGAATATTGTTTTAGATTTTTCATAAACCACTGGAAAAACG
>Ga0066639_10003252_pt1 | contig 14120 bp, 15 predicted proteins | sample CryGeyCG2114_010_2_FD_59504 | JGI IMG/M metagenome (GOLD analysis project Ga0066639, IMG submission 59504) | Groundwater microbial communities from aquifer - Crystal Geyser CG10_big_fil_rev_8/21/14_0.10 | ecosystem: Environmental > Aquatic > Deep subsurface > Groundwater | place: USA: Utah...
ACAAAGAAAGGGCACTAAACGCCTTCTCATACCCATGGCATCGATTATGATTAAGTAAGAATAACCAACCCTCCTCGATGCTCACCTTACTGAATAAATTATACCGCCCCTGCAACCACACAACAATAGTAAAAATGTGGATAATCTATAAAAAATAAATCGAAGATAAAAATCTAAATAGATAGAATGTCTGACTATGAAATTCTAAAAACAAGATTTGCCTATTTGCCCCATAATAAATTATTACGAGATGAAGTATCTGAAAGTAACAAAATTAGGAGAATATGGTCTCGGCATAGTATTTGCCATGAAGCTTATTTCTTTTGATATACCAAATAGTCACTGGCCAGGATATAAAAGCTGATAGTTTCCACTTTTAGCTTTAATTCATTGAATATTCTGATTTTATTTGAATAATCAATAAAATTTAAGTTATTTGGAATAATTTAACATTGGCCACCATGGAATAATAGTGGCCAAACATGGGACAACACCGGCCAAACAGTGGCCAGATTGATTTGGCCACTGTTTGGCCACCTTTTTCCGGTATTTGTCCTATGTTTTTCCTATATTTTAGAGATAGATTTAGGAGGTAACAAAATAAAGAACCTCTCTGCCTTCTTGCCGACGGCTAACAAGACCTTTCTTTATGAGTTCGCCTAGATACCTTCTGACGGTTCTGGTTGATAAATCTGAAAAATTTTTTAGTATCTCCTGATTACTCATAGGGGACTCACTTTTTTTTATTGATTCATATAAATCTTTCTCGGCCCCCCGAATAACTATTTTTTTATCTGTGGCTTCCTCTTTCTCTTCTTTCTTCTTTTTTGGTTTAGGACTTCCTAACGCTTCAAACAAAATTATTTTTCTTAAAATTAATAAATCTTTTATAACTGGTAGGGAAGTCTTATCATTTATAAAATTTAAATTTCTTAGCATTTCCAAGGTATCTGTAATATAAATTATCAAGTCACTTACCTTCCTATATTGTGCGACATAAATAGGGGATGGTGGAGTGGGGGATCCATTTCTTCTTTCTTTTTCTTTTTGGAAATCTACAAAATTAATAATTAATTTATTTATCCAATATTGAAGATATTTTTTTAGAGCTGATTGCTGACCGGCATCAATCAACAGAGAAGAGAGCGACGTTATGCATCGTGTAAATTGGAATGTCGTAATGTTTTCTCTTTTACTCATTGTTTATAGAGTTAGAGTATCCTTCGAAAACTGTTTTTATCTCTTCAGCGGGTATTAAAATTATTTCTCCTTTTGATATATAAACTAAGCCCAACACATTGCCGTTCATTTCTACCATTGGTGTTCCACTAACATCATTTGAGTATTTAGTGTCAATTAAAAAATTACCATTAATGCTTCGACTTAAAAGTCCTTGTTGAGAGAATAGCAAAGCATTGCCCGAATTATCAAGATACTCCCCTATTAAATATCCAAATTTCCCAACATTTAAATTATCTGACTTAGAGAATGTAACTATAGGCCTATCTACCTGATCAATAGAAATTAAAACAATATTTTTTTTATAATCTCTTAAAACTATTTTTGCTGTTTCTTTTTTTTCGCCAATAGTGACATCAACTGAAGTAGCATTTGATGGAACAACATTTCCTGTTGTTGCTATTACTTCTCTTGTTAACAGAATCCCCGTTCCAAAGCGTATTACTTTTGAATGACTAAGGGCCCTGACTAGAACAATACTTTCAGATGTATCTTCAGTAAGAGAACTTATGGCCTCGTCGTTATTTAAAATCCTAATAATTTCTTTTTGGACAATATGAGAGTTATTACCATTTATACTTGAGGTTAAGTTTGTTATTAAATTGCCAGAAATTAAAGGGAAGAAGAAGACGGCAATTATGCCGCCTATCACTCCCGAAATTAAACTTATGATTATATTTCTTGTCATGGGCGCTCTGATAGGGTTGCTTCTAGTATCAGTTCCCTATCATTGCGCAAAATTTTAATTCTGACAAGGTCTCCAATATTTCTGGATTGAATGTTTGAGGATAGGTCCGTAGCTTCAGTTAATTTTTTGCCATCTATTTCCAAAACAATATCTCCGTCTTTAAGACCAGCTTTTTCAGCCGGAGAACTAGGGGTAACCCCAGATGTCTGACTATCACCAACAATCAATGCTCCGTGGTCTATGGAAAGATTCTGCTCCTTTTTAATTTGAGGAGTTAGCATCACATAGTTAACACCAAGAAATGGGTAAGTTATTTTACCTGTAGTCTTAACATCATTAATCGCCTTTTTAGCTTGATTTATTGGAATGGCGAAGCCAATGCTTTGAGCTCCTTGGGCAACAGCTGTATTTACGCCAATAACTTTTCCTTCAAGATTTATAAGTGCCCCTCCGGAATTGCCAGGGTTAATAGCGGCATCTGTTTGTATAACTTCATTCAGTTTTTCCGAATATATACCTGATTGAGCTGTAATTGATCTAGAAAGACCAGAGATTACTCCCCTGGAAACTGTATTTGAAAATCTACCTAGGGCATTACCTATGGCAACAACTGTCTGCCCTGGCTTTAGCCCATCCGAATCCCCCAACTCTAATGGAACAACTCCGGTTATATTAATTTTTAGGATTGCCAAATCAATCACTGGGTCTTTGGCTAAAAGCTCCGCATCATAGGTGGAACCGTCTGACGTAATCACGCTATAAAAAGTTGGGCTAGAATTTTGAGTCTCAACCACATGCTTGTTTGTTACAATAAGCCCATCTTCCGAAACAAAAAATCCAGTTCCTGCGCTAACATCTCTTTTCTCTATTTTGTCTTCAGTTTTTTCAGGAGCGACAAAAAATTGCCTAAAGAATGGATCGTTAAAAAAGAAATTATCAAATACCTGATTTTGAGAAATTTTTACTTCTTGGCTAACTACGATACTTACAACAGAAGGACTCACTTTTTCTACAACTGATATCAGGGATTGTTCTTGAGATAATATCTGGTCATTGTTGTTTTTAGCTAAACTATTGCTATTGCTAACAAGGGCCACTGTCGCATATCCAAATACTCCACCAACAACAGCTGAAACAATAATAGACGAAATAAGAACAATGCTAAGAAAGTGCTGGGAATTTTTAAATTCAGGAAATGGATTGCTCATAATATTTAGAATACCAAATTTTACAAAAAAATTAATCAACTATATTGTGCGACACAATAGAGTAGGGCAGGGAAGGGAAGTTATCGCACAATTAAATAAAGGTTTTTAGAAATAAAAAAACCCAAATAAACAGATAAGATTATCTACTTAAAATAAGACGAAAAATAGGGGACGGTGGGTGATACCCACCGTCCCCTATTTTAGAAAAATTATTCAACAATCTATTCTCCTTTTTTCTCTTCAAAAACAATCGCGGGAAAAATAAGAGTAAAACAAATATAAATCCAAAGTTTTTACTTTGAAAGTTTTTTAATAAACCAAGCAATAGCTAAAACACCGACTATAAGCCAAACAATTGAAATAAGGCCCATAAACCAAAATCCAACACTCATCCCGCCGCCTGACCAGCCCATATGACCCCAGCCTGCATTGTTCCAGCCTCTATTGTCTATTGCATATCTGCTCATCATCATTGAATTAGCTCCTGGATACTGATTCATCAATTCAGCCATTTTTGAGACTTCTTCTTCGGTCATTTCGCCTGACATCATTTTATCCATTAGCCCCTCCATTTCTTCATGAACATCACTTGGAACTATTTGGCCTTCTACGCTCTCCATCATATCAAAACTTGTATTTCTATCGCTAAAATCCATCATTCCTCCATGAGCAGAAACAGTCAACGAAAAAACAAAAACTGATAACAAAATAGCTAATAATATTTTTTTCATAATTTTTAGTGTATATTTTAAAAATCTACACTGTTAAAGACTTTCTTTTAAGCAACATCGCATTTATTGCAACTATGACTGTACTAAGTGACATCAAAACAGCAGCCACGGCTGGTTGAAGAACTATTCCTTTTGATACTAAGACGCCAGCTGCCAAAGGTATGGCTAAAATATTGTATCCTGTTGCCCAAAATAAATTCTGGATCATCTTAGAATATGTCATTTTAGACAACTTTACAATTTTTGAGATATCCCTTGGATCGTTTTTAACTAAAATTATTCCGGCAGATTCTATGGCAACATTAGTCCCAGCTCCTATGGCAATGCCCAAATCGGCTGAAGTAAGAGCTGGAGCATCATTTATACCATCACCAACCATTGCAACTTTCAGCCTTCTACCCTGAAGCTCCTTAACTTTATTGGATTTTTCATTCGGCAATACTCTGGCAAAATATTCATCAATCCCGAGCTCTCTGGACACCCAATCAGCCACCGGTTTAGTATCTCCAGTAATCATAGCCACTTTCACTCCCAATTTCTTAAGTTGAGAAACGGCTTCCTTAGATTCGGGGCGAATAATATCACTTAAAGACATTACTCCTTGTAATTTATTCCTCCAAACAACATAAATTAATGTTTTCCCCTCACTATTTTTTTGATCTAGCTCTTTGACTATTTCTTGAGGAATATTAATTTTACTATCTTCTAGAAATTCTCTGGCTCCAACTGTAACAATCTCCCTTCCAATCTTTGCTTGGACCCCTCTTCCAGCAATCCTTTTAAAGTCACTGATTTCCTTTAAATTAATTTTTCTTGATTTAGCCTCATTTACTATCGCTTTTGATACATAATGTTCGGAATGAGAATCTACCGAAGCGGCAATTTCCAAAACCATGTTTTCGTTATCGGCTTGAACTGGCCATATTTTATCTACCCCATATTCGCCCTTAGTTAATGTTCCCGTTTTATCAAAGAGAACTATATCTATTTTTCTTGCCTGTTCAAGGGCTACTCTTTGACGAACTAGAAATCCATTTTTTGCTGCCATAGTCGTAGAGATTGAGGCAACTAATGGAATTGCTATCCCCAGAGCGTGGGGGCAAGTTATAACTAAGACCGAAACTAATCGGGTCAGAGCATAGGATCCTGTTTGACCTGCCAAAAGCCACACGACAAGAGTCACCCCTCCAGTTGCAAGGGCAATAATTGTGAGATAGAAAGCAGCCCTGTCTGAAAGAAGTTGAAGTTTAGATTTTGAAGATTGAGCTTCCTCAACAAGTCTAACTACTCCTGCTAAAAATGTATTCTCCCCTATTTTCAAGACTTCCGCCTCTACAGTCGCATTACCATTTATTGTTCCAGCAATAATTTCATCGCCTATTTTTTTATGAACTGGTTTTGATTCTCCCGTTATCATTGATTCATTAACATCCGTCTCTCCTTTTATTACTTTAGCATCAGCTGGGATTTTTCCTCCGGGTCGGATAAATATAATGTCCCCTATTTTTAGCTCCTTTATCGGAATTATCTCTACATTGTCGCCTCTTTTTACTTCAGCTGTATCTGGAATAAGTTTTGATAGTTCCTTTAATGCACCTTGGGTACTCTGCACTGCCCTCATCTCTATCCAATGGCCAAGAAGCATTATCGCTATCAATGTAGCCAACTCCCAAAATAATGGTTCACCAGAAACAATAAATGTAACGGCAACACTATAAACAAAGGCCGTACTGATAGCCATAGCAATAAGAGTCATCATCCCTGGAGATTTTGCCTTAAGTTCCCTTATGGCACTTTTTATAAATATTAATCCCCCATAGAAAAAAATAATTGTACCTAGTACTAATGGAATATACTCTGATCCATAAAAATAAGGTGCTTCAAAACCAAAAATGTTTTTTAGAATGGCAGAATAGGCTATAACCGGAATAGACAGAAACAAACTAATCCAAAATTTTGTTTTGAATATATTTTTAGAATGACCCTTATGCTTATCGGACAATTTATCATTTTTTGATTCTGCCTTATCTTTATTCTTTAAAGGCACAAGACTCATCCCACATTCTGGGCATAATCCTGGTTTATCTCGAACAATTTCTGGATGCATCGGACAGGTATAATATTCATGCCCCTCTCCAGACTTAGATTGATTATTTTGAGTTTTTTCGTGACAACATTCCATAATATTTGGTTACTTTTATTATACACTACAACTTGAGCTATTGCTTCCACCTGGATTTACTTGGTTTTTTATTCTGCCAAACCCTGTGGCACTTGAATAATCAGCACCGAGAATTTCTTCGGCTGAAGTCTTTTTCCACGACTTATCTTGATTATCAAGATATTTAGCTATTGTAAGATACTGATCCGGAAACCAGTAAGAGTTAACTTTTAATGACACCTCCATTATCTCTGATTCTGAAAGGTTCTCCGAGGCTAAAAGCTGGACTAAACCAAGCATGGCCATTCCATGATTGCAATCAGGAAAGAATGTCGAGTTATTACAACATGGTCTATATATTTTCATCGTTATATCTTTCACTAACTGTTTTTGCTCATCGTTTAAAGATACGAATTCATGCTTAGAATAATGATCCATTGAATTGCCCGAAGAAAGTGTCCATCCGCCAGTTGAAGCAAATCTAGATGGATCTCCGCCAAATTGTTCACTTACCATTGGCCCCATTTCTAAAATATCTGTTTTGTTAGACAAGCCAAAAGCCCAGAGCAAATTAAGGATTGTCCCTGAATTATTTAAGTCAATATGAATTTTTTCGTTGTTTGAACCATAAAGCAATTCTTTCTCTAAATCAGAGAGTCTCCCCTTTCCAGCATATATAGATTCAAACTTATCTTTATCAATCACTCCGGCCTCTACCATCTTTTTGCCTAAGTCTCTCCATTTAATTGGAATATTGTAACCATTTTTAGGGATTACCAGGGCCTCTAAGTCTTCATAAGATTTCTCGTGATTCACACTACTCTGCCACCCTGATAAATAAGGAATCCCAAATATCTCACTTATTAATACAAAGGCCACTACTCCAACAAGTAGTGTCTTTAATAAATTTATTTCTTTTTTTATTAAAGATATCTCCTTTTTTAGATTTTCTTCTTCCATGTTTAGAACCAATTTAGGGTTGATTACCAATCCCTACAACAGGCTATTATATTTTCAACAAATGACCTTGCCCCTTTTTTGTCTTTGGCTATAAATATAACTCCAAAAATTAACCAAATAATTAACAAAATTAAGAGAGCGTTAAAACTAAAACTAAGATTTATTATGTAATAGCCAGCATAAATTAGAGATACAATAAATGGCACCCTAAATAAATGCATTTTTTCAGATGTATTTTTCTCAACAAGATAGTATACTCCGGTTATACTCATCCCAATAAGTAGTGCTAAAAGAGAAGAATTTATTGGTTCGCCCATTCGGTACAAAATAAGCATAGTAAACCATGTTATTCCGACACTTAAACACATCACGCAAAACCTTAACCCTACTATTCTTTTTACTCCCAAGAGTAAAAAGAATAGTAGGGAGATACTAATTAATACTTCAGAAATTCCAATTAAAACCATAGCTCCAAAATAAGACTTACAATCAGAAGCATGGAAAATGTTATAACAATGCCCTGATAAGCAAAGACCTTATTTCTTAAACTCGTTAATTTTTTACTTACCCAAGGTGAACCAAACATTATTAATCCGCCGATAACTGCCCCCACTAAAAATAAATCTATTAGATAGGTTCTATTCAACAGCGTACCGTAATCTCCCGACCACGAGATAAATATTGAGGAGTAATCCGTAAATAAATATCTAAGTGGGAAAATGGTAAGTAGAAAGGATCCAACAGAAAGAACAAGCCGTTGCCCTGGGAAATAAGTTTTTCTTATAAGAGTATTCGTCCATAGGCCCAAAGCTACTGCAAAAGCCCCAAGAAATATCCCTATCGGACCTGCACTTATCCCAAGCCACTTAGCGACAAGGGCTGCCCCACCAGCTCCTATTGTACAAAGAGGGCAATGAGCATATGCCGGATAAGCGACAAGGGAAGCTCCAAGAACAAAAATTGAAGTTATAATTTTTTTCATAACAGTTTATAGTTTAATAAACTCGCTCATGGAACCATCAGCCATAAACGACTCCACCTCAAATGGACCGAATTTAGGACCAGGCATACCGGGAGATCCAGAAGGCATACCGGCTAAGCCAATTCCTTTTATATCTGGATTTTTCTCCATCAATACGGCAATAGCCTCTAATGGGACATGGCCCTCAACAACATAAGGGCCTATAACTGTTGTATGACAGCTCAAAAGATGCCCCGGTACTTTATTGTCTTCTTTCACCTGATCTAAGTTATCTGTATTAACCACATTCACCGAAAATCCATTTTTCTTAAGATAGGCCACATAATTACTACAACAACCACATGTAGGCGATTTATATAGCGTTACTTCTTTTACGGCAATGCTATCTATTGAGCTTGCCGTATCTTCTGACAAACTACTTCTACTGCTCATATATCCGGCAATAATTAAGGCTAGACCAATTATTACTAGAGATACCCCAATAATTTTTCTTTTTTTCATAAATAAAAACACCCCGTCTATTTGATCGGGGTGCATGTTAATCTAATAACTTAAGCCAACATTAGTTTACGACTAATATTGGTATGCACCCAATTGAGAAAAGATGTGAATATCGTTTATTAAAAAGTGAAAGCCACTCTATCAGTTTAGATTTAAAATTATATACTATTGAGAATTCCTTATCTGAAAAATGAAAGTCTCCTTCATTTTTTTGCAATTTATAAATTAAATCAAAAATTAGAGAAGTGAGAATAATTAATGAAAAAACAATTACTAAACTAGAAATAGTTATCTCTGAAAATATCTGCAAACTTGAAATGTGATGAATAGCCAAGGCAACAGAATTATGGAGTATGCCACAATTTGAAACTAAGGTACCAAAGGCCATACATTCGCCATCATTGTGCATATTATGTTGCAGAAAACCAAAAACAAAAACACCCAAAACTGCCATTAATACTGATAATGCTACGCCAACGAATATAATTTTTTGGGTTTTTCTCTCTGTCATCTTGATTTATATATTATACCTTATTTTATAAAATAATCACTAGGCACTAGCCGTTATCTTTTTCTATTGAATTTAAGATATCTTTTACTTTTTTGAGGGCATCTATATCATGAATAGACAATATCTCAACACTTTTATTTATTTTTTTCAAAATAGCCATTTTCTTTTTTAGCTCCGTATCAGATATTAAATCATATTTACTTAAAAACAGATATTCTTTCTTTGAAACCAAATCATTGCTGTATTTCTCCAGCTCTTTTCTAATTACTTTATAATCTCTGGCAACATCTTCTGATTCAGCCGAAACTAAATGAAATAATATTTTAGTTCTTTCGATATGTTTAAGAAATTTGATGCCTAACCCTTTCCCACCTGAAGCTCCTTCGATTAGCCCCGGAATATCAGCTAGTATTAATCCATAATAGGCTCCCAAATTTGGCTCTAAAGTAGTAAATGGGTAATTAGCAACTTTTATATTAGCTGATGTTAATTCATTAAGAAGACTTGATTTACCGGCATTAGGAAGACCAATAAAACCAACATCGGCAATAAGTTTTAATTCAATTTTAGCTGTGAAGGCCTGACCAGGTTTTCCATACTCAAATTCTTCCGGACTGGTATTTATAGCTGATCTAAACTTAAAATTACCTCGGCCACCTTGGCCTCCTTCGGCAATTAAAATTCTCTCTCCGACTTTAACTACTTCCTTGCTTTCGCCAGAATCTAAATTAGTAATAACTGTTCCAACTGGAACTTTTAAAATTACTTCTTCCCCATCTCGGCCATCAATAAAATTACCTCGGCCATTGTTGCCGTTATCACTGGAGATATCTTTTTTGTGCCTGAATTGAGACAATGCGCTTAAGTTGGATATCCCCTCAAGATAAATATCCCCTCCTCTTCCACCATTTCCACCAACTGGCCCAAGGGCCATTTTATTTTTGTTAAAAGCAACGGCTCCTGCACCGCCGTCTCCTGCTTTTAATTTAATTTTTACATTATCTATAAGCATAATAAAATCTAATTTACATCTAAAAATATCAACAATCGCTGAGTTAATTCATTAATAAGAGAATCAAATATAAATATTTATCTTTATATTATATATAAAAAAATACATCCTGTCAATTCTAGGCATTATCTCCCGATACATATCCTGTAGTCCAGCACAATTGCAGTGAATACCCTCCAGAAGGACGGCCAACATCTAATAAATCACCTGTAACATAAAGATTTGCATATTTTTTTGAGCGCATGGTCCGAGTATCAACTTCTTGAAGTGAAAGTCCCCCATCAGCCACTACTGCTCGGTCATATCCCATTAAGCCAGTAATTGTTACTGATGACCCCTTTAATAAATCAACAATCTTTCGCCTTTGTTCTTTAGTGATACTATGTATTTTAGTATCTGAACCGAAATCTCCCAGAAAGGGTAAAAGCGCATAACCAGTCCCTCTTGGAGCAATCTCATTCCATATATTTTTCAGAGTCTTGTTTTTATTCATATCAAATACATTGGCGATTCTTTTATCCAATGAACCTATGTCTTCTTGTGGATACATATCAATAAGCGCAGTAACTACACCCTCATGAAGTAAGCCTGAAACATCTTTAGCAGAATTGAGAATAAGCGGACCAGATAATCCAAAGTGGGTGCACAATATATCTCCTTTTAGGGATATCCTTTTTTGACCTCTAACAAAGAATTTTATACCTACAGAAAATAGAGACATACCTGTAAGTTTTTTAACCCATTCATCCTGAACAGCTAAGGGCACAATAGTTGGAGTTGGATCTTTTACAGTATGTCCCATATTTTTTAACCAAGAAAATCCATCGCCGGTAGAGCCAGTTTCGGGATGTGATTTACCGCCCGTGGCTAGAATAAATGAAGAAGCTAAGATTCTCTTCCTATCAACTACAACTGCATTAATCTTCCCTTCAGATGTCTCCAGTCTTTCAACATTTACTTTGGTTCGTATTTCAACTTCACTAGATTTAAGATAATTTTCAAGAACCCTAGACACATCTGTTGCTCTTTCAGTTTTAGGGAACACTCGATTATGGGCCTGCGTAATTAATGGTAGCCCCCGAGATTCAAAAAAAGAAAATGTATCATTAACTCCAAATTGGGAAAAGGCCGAAAAAAGAAATGGCTTTGCTTTCCCATAGTGCGCTAAAAATAACTGCTTATCATTTTCGGCATTGGTGATATTGCAACGCCCGCCACCAGTAATTTTAAGCTTAGCTCCTAGTCGGTCATTTTTTTCCAGCAATAAAACACGCTTACCGCGTTCTCCAGCTCGTCCGGCAGCCATCATTCCAGAGGCACCTCCTCCTATTACAACAACATCATAATCCATATATTATATAATCCTTAACTGATACAAAAGATATTTTGACATAAATCTTAAAAACTTGCAAAATATTTAAATTGCTGTTATAACATATTATCTTTAACAACTCTAATTTGCACTTATTTTTATTGTTTTGGCTAAAAAGCCAGAAGGGAGATTTAAATGTTAGAAGTAAAATGGCGCAACGAGGTTGTAATTGTTTGCGGGTATGGGTGTATTCTAAATGAGGAGCTGAAGGGCTACTTGAATAAAGTAGCTAAGTTTCTGTTAAAGAATCGCCCAGCCATCCTGATTTTCTCGGGAGGAGCCACTCAAAAAAAGAGTGCCCCCGGCAAAACCGAAGCGGATGTTATGTATAGCTATATCACATCTGGGCTAGGCCTAGATCTAAACATGATTGCCGAAAGAAGCGGAAGCGTGTGGATAGAAGTAGGAGGATATACCACACATGGTAACATCTCTGGCGCAAGAGATCTCTTAACGAAGCACCAAGTGGGAATGTGCTCCAAAATTACTATCTTCTGTGAGGCGCATAGAGCGCCAAATGTCGTGATGCTTGCCCGACATTTTCTATCTCCTTTCGTTAACTCCAACAAGGACATTGTGGTGAAAACGGCATCATGGGAGTTGGCCGACCCGTTCAGGCAGGTCGGAAATCTGATCTATAACAAAATAGCGATCACTTTCCCGTGGCTCAAGCTTGCCCAACTTGAACGCTGGAGGAGGGTCCGGCGATCACGAAATAAGTAAAACCACTAAGGCCCCGCGACACTGCGGGGCCTATCTTTTTATTAACTCTAGTTTTTTTGTCCGAGACCAACTTTTTATTTGAGCCTCTCTTCTTAGGGCCTCTCTTCTTGTCTTAAATTTTTCAGTGTGTAAAATCTTGTTAACTTTTTTTGCTTTTGTATATCTACTTCCAATACCGGCTTTATGCTCTTTGAACCTGCGAATCAAATCTGTCGTTATGCCAGTATAAATACTCTTGTCACCACACTCAATCAAATAAACATAATACATAAAAGTTGAATGTTAATGTTTTATTCCTTGTTTTCTATTTTTACTTTGTGAACGGTGATGGCTTTTTTGCAGAGAGTAATATATTCTTTAGCCGATTTTATCCAAGAAAAATCCTGATTCATTCCCCGCGTAATCAACCCACGCCACTCTTTCTTGTTATGATAGGTCTGCCACGCACGAACAATCGCGATTAATAATGCGTACTGATCGTAATTATTAAACAAAAATCCGGTACCTTTATCCTCATCGGGAGAGTAATCTTCGACTGAATCGGCCAAACCACCGGTTCTCCTAACAATCGGGACGGCGCCGTAACGCATCGCCTCCATCGGTACTAATCCGGCGGGTTCATACTTTGACGGAACTAGTACAGCGTCAGCACCGGCAAAAATTAATTTGGGAAGTTTTTCGTCGTAGAATAAATGGGCAGCCATTCGGTCTGGATATTTCAATGTTAAATTCTGGAAAAATTCTCGATATTTCGTGTCACCTGTACCGACAACCGTAAGCTGAAATGGGAGATTCTCAAATAATGTCGGTGCGATATCGCTCAATAGATCTATCCCTTTTTGGTCAGATAACCGACCTACAAATCCTAAAATAAAAATATCGTCGTCCTTGGGTAAGCCCATTTTTTCTTGGAGCGCATGGCGGTTTTTTAAACGCTGACGGGCCACAGTTCTAACCGAATAACGAGCAGAGATATCAGGATCTTTGGCAGGATTAAACTCTTCATAATCAATCCCATTCATGATGCCATATAAAAATTGTTGACGCTCTTTCAGCAGTTCATCTAATTTAACTCCGAATTTCGGCATGACTATCTCTTTGGCATAGGTGGGAGATACAGTATTGATAATATCAGCATGCAAAATCCCCCGGCGCATACCGTTTAATTTAAGAATCAATGGGTCTGTAAAATCCGGTATTGGACCTTGTCCGGAATCAGAGTTAATCTCTGAAACAAATTTAGCATCAAACATTCCTTGATAACTAAGATTATGTATTGAAAATAATGTGGCGATACCAGACAGAATTGGATCTTCCTTGAATTCCGTTTCCATAAGATTTGGGACAAAGCCGGTTTGCCAATCGCTTGCAATAATTACGTCTGGTTTCCATTCAGAACGTTTTATGAATTCCATGACACCTCGAGAGAGCAGTACCCAACGAACCGTGTCATCCTTATAACTGTAGATATTGGCCCGTTTCTCATAATACTCCATATTTTCCAAGAAATAAGTTATGGAGCCGTCGTCAGGATCTTGATAGCTAAGAACATTTGAAACAAACAACCTGTCAAGATCTTTATCTTCTGTCTCAAATTTAAGATCCTCTATTTCCCGCTTCATTGGGTATATTTCACTATCAATCGTGGCATATTTAGGAATAAATACACGAGCTTCGTGGCCAAGTTCACGAATTGCCCGTGGCAAAGAACGCATCACTTCTCCCAGCCCGCCAGCCTTAGCAAAAGGTGCTGCTTCTGAAGCGACAAAGAGTATCTTCAATTTTTTATTGTTTTCCAAAAAAGGTGCCCTCATATATATTCGTGTGCCTTCATCATAGGCTAAAACCCAAACAGCCACAAGGGCTGTTTGGGTTTTAATGACTAACTGCAACGGTAATACTGCTTTACTATCTTTGAGCTCATTCTTTAAAAATAGAGACTATTTCGCGAAAAAACGAATTCTGAAACTTGGCTGCCGGACAGGGACTCGAACCCCAACTACTTGGACCAGAACCAAGCGTTCTACCATTA
>Ga0066639_10003254_pt1 | contig 14119 bp, 9 predicted proteins | sample CryGeyCG2114_010_2_FD_59504 | JGI IMG/M metagenome (GOLD analysis project Ga0066639, IMG submission 59504) | Groundwater microbial communities from aquifer - Crystal Geyser CG10_big_fil_rev_8/21/14_0.10 | ecosystem: Environmental > Aquatic > Deep subsurface > Groundwater | place: USA: Utah...
AATGTAGAAGTAGATGATGTTGACATCACAGTAACACTTGCTCAGGACATCCCTGGAAACGTCCAGGTAGCATATAACAGTCCAGACGCATTTGATATCGACACATTTATTACAGTAATAACAACTTATACACCTTATGAACAGGACCATGACGGCCAGATAAATAATGATGACAATGTTGTATTAAACGCAACAATCAGCGATACAAACAGTATTACACAAGTTATAGTCTCAGGAACATGGCAGGACGGAACATGGAGAAATTACACAGTAACCTCTCCAGGAAACAACATATATCCTTATGTAATAGACCAGCAATATTTAGAGAATCAAGAGATTGTAAGCTGGAGATACTATGCTTATGATGGATTTGGGAATACACAGGAAAGCCCAGCGCAGCAGTTCACAGTAAATAACAGACCCCCAGTAAATGATGCAGCAATCCCGAGCATGCAGTGGGACGAGAATGCAAATGGAAACACCTCTAACATGCTTGACCATTTCACTGATCCAGACGGAGATGTCTTAACATACACTGAAGCGCCAATAACAACAGATTCTCCAGGAATACGTGTTTCATTTACAGGAGACACAGCATATTTCACATCCGACTTAAGAGCATGCGGAACAGAAATATTCAGGATAACAGCAGCAGATCCTTACTCAGGAACAGTACAAAGCAACTCAGTAACAATAAATGTTATCTGCAAGAACAATCCTCCTGACAAGATAAAGGATTTCCCGCCTATAGAGATTCTAGAAGACACTTCAAGCGCGCCGATTGACCTGACACAATACTTCTGGGACAGCGACGGATACATAGAAAGCTACAGCTTTGACAGATACTTCCACGCAGACAACTTGACAGCAACATTCAATGGCAACTGGATGACAATAACAGCATTCAACAATGGAACAGGATTCGGCCAGTTGAACATAATTGCTTATGACAACCAAACAGGTGTTGAAAGAGGAATCGTCGGAAATATGATCAACATTACAGTAACTCCGTTCAACGATCAGCCTTACACAATAGGAACACCAGAACAGATCAATCTGACTGAAAGTTTGACACCAGGAGACACAGCAGGAACAATTGACCTGACACAATACTTTGGAGATGTTGAAACACCAGCAAGCCAGCTATTATACACAATAATCTCTGAGAATGAAAATCAGGTAGACTGCTCAATTACAGGAAGCATATTGAGTTATATGCCAAAGCAGTACTGGCATACAACTCCAGCAATACCTCTGGCAAGTTGTGTTGTAACAGCAAATGATACAGAAAAAGTATCTCCAACACAAACATTTAATTTCAAGATAAATTCAACAGAGAATCTTCCAGTGTTCACAAACACATGCGGATCAACAGCGCAGGAAGACATATTATATGAGTGCGACCTAAATGTTCTTGATGGGGATGTTGTAAACGGCGAGCAGACCATGACATTCTCATTCGTAGAAGATAATATGGACAGGCCTGTAAATATGTACATCAATCCTCAAACTGGATTGATTTCATGGATTCCTGCTAATGATAGGGTTGGACTAAATCATGTAATTGTGATGGTAATGGACAGCGCAAGCCCAAAAAACAATGCAACTTATGAATTTGATATAACAGTATCAAATGATAATGATAGGCCAACACAACCAGTATTGATATCACCGGCAAATGGAGCATCTGTTGAAAACGCGCAGAAAACAGCTCTGCTTGAATGGCAATATTCAATTGATCCTGATGGAAACCCGATAACTTACTATGTCTATCTTGGAAATTCATCTGATCAGCCATTATTGATATCAACATCTGGAAACAATACATTAACACCAATACTGGACAATGAAACAGTATATTACTGGTATGTTGTTGCAAGAGACAGCCTAAACGCAGATTCAATCAAGTCAGCAACATGGACATTTACAACAGACTTTGACCACGTGCCTGAGATAATCGAAGTTGACCCTGAAACAAACCCTGCAATAGGAGAAACAGAGTCAGTAAGGCTAAGAGCAAGGCTGCAGGATGTTGACAATGATCTTATAACATTCACATGGTTTGTTGACGGAGAACAGGTAAGGACAGGCGCAACAACACAAACTCCGATACAATGGATTGGATACAATTTTGTAACAGATTACGACAGTACAGGAACACATAATGTAAGGCTTGAGATAGTTGACTCAAACAACAACCAAGGAGTTCCTCATGAATGGACAGTTTATGTAAATGATCTGAACAGAGTTCCAACAATAAACCCAGTCAGCAGTCAAAATGCAATTGAAGACTCAGAACTTCAGTTCAACATTAGCGGTTCTGATGAAGACGGAGACTCACTAACTTTCAGTTCAGATGTTGAAGGAATATCTTTCACAAGAGTTAACAGGACTCATGCTTTAGGAAGATGGACTCCAACAAATGAGAATGTAGGGCCAAACACAGTAACTTTCACAGTTAATGATGGAAGAGGCGGAACAGCCCAGACAACAGCAGTAATTACAGTTGCAAACACAAACGATGCGCCGATAATAACAGGATTCACCCCAGAATACAATCCAGTGATACCTGACCTAACAGGATCACAGCAGTTCAGCATAACTGCAGAAGACCCTGATAGTGATCCATTAACTTACACATGGTATCGTGATGGAACACAGGTATATACAGGAGTAAATTACCTTGTATCTTCATTAGAAGCAGGAGTTTATACAATAAGGTGTCGTGTATCTGATGGAATTGAGAATGCATCTCACTCATGGACTTTAACAGCAAGCGACCACCCAATATCAAGCCTATACACAGGAACAATCCTGACACAAGAAGACTATGCTAACGCAGCTAATGTAACTATCATAAGATCAGGATACGGCTCAATTGTATTTGACGAAAGCATAGTGATGGATCTAAGTGATGTAGTTGATATTGACAATCACGTAACAATCGACAGAGGCATCGCAGGAATTGACACAGGATTCTATCCGCAGATGAACAGGCCTGCAACAATAACACTAACAGGCCTTAGATATGGGGAAGAGCCGATAATTTACTACAACGACGGTTATTCAACAACAGGAAGTGCGCACTGCCCTCCTGCTGTCTGTACAGGAATCAATTATGACCTTGCATCAGGAATATTGACATTCAATGTAACTCAGATTGGAATGTTCTGGACAACAGGCAACCAAAGGCCATTGATAACATCAACAGCAAACACAAAAGCAACATTGTTCAAGCAGTACAAGTATCAGGTCATAGTTGACGACCCTGACAATGACCCAATTACTTACTCATTAACCGGTCCAGCAGGAATGGCAATAAGCAGCTCTGGACTAGTAACATGGACGCCTAACACAGATGATGCAGTAGGAACTCACAGTATCTCAATAACAGCATCAGATGGTGTATTCAGCGACCAGCAAGACTATGACCTTATAGTAGTTGAGAACAGGCTGTTCATAAATAAAGTTGATGTAGATGTTGACGGAGACACAGACAAAGACGTCTTAGAAGGAGAGACAGTCAAAGAGAAAGCAAAGCCAGAATCAGAAATCGAGTTCAAAATAGAGGTTGAGAACCTCTTCTCTGATGAACAGGATCTTGATATTGAGAATATTGTTGTCAGAGTAGAAATATACGATATTGATGACGGAAGCGATCTTGAGGAAGAAAGCGATGAATTCGATCTAAAACAGGGAAAAGATGAGAAAGTAAGCCTAAACTTCAATGTACCTCTCGAAGTAGAAGAAGACACATATGAAGTGCTGATTACAGTAGAGGGAGAAGATGAGAACGGGACCGATCATGAGATGACCCAGACAATCTATCTTGAAGTTGAGAAAGAGAAGCATGACATAAGGGTTAGAAGAGCTTACCTTAACCCTTCATCGCTAAGCTGCGGCGGAACAGCTAATCTTGATGTATCTATCATGAATCTAGGAAAAGAAGATGAAGACGAAGTTGTGCTTGAGATCAGCAGTCCTCAGCTTAGAATAAACGAGAGAGTTGACGAGATTGAGCTTGATGCAGGAACAAATGATGACAACACATACAGCAGCTCTTTCAGTTTTGATGTAGATGAAGATATTGCAGCTGGAAACTATCCGATAACAATAAAGACATACTACAGCGAGACAAGAGAATCAGGCTCAGAGATAGTAAACTTCCTGGTAGAAGAGTGCTCAAAGAAAAAGGATGAGATCGTCATGCCGGAAATAACCTGGCAGGTTATTGATGACACAATCTCAGAGTCAGAAAAACAGGCAGCACCTCCTGCAGCAACAACGCAGATAACCTTCAAGGAATCTCCTGCATACATGGCATTGCTAGGCCTTGCTTATATATTGATAATAGGATTAGGCACAGTGATGGTTCTGTACTGGCTGAAGATAAGGAAAGAATAATTTTTTTTAGTAATTTTATTTTTAATTAGTTTTATAAACTAACATTATTTATTATTTATTATGTTCAAAACAATCAAAGAAAACTCTATAGAGATTAAAGTTCCGGTAGAAACCAAGATATCAAAAAAACTGCCAGTATTTTACAATCCAGTTATGAAGCTAAATAGGGATATCTCTGTATTAATTCTAAACTCAATAAGCAAAGATAACCTAAGAATAGCAGACCCTCTGGCAGGCACAGGTATCAGGAGCATAAGATTCCTAAAAGAACTGAAAAAAGGCAAAGTAAAGCAGATTTTCGCCAATGATATTAGCGAGAATGCTGTCAATTTAATCGAGGAAAACCTAAAGCTAAATAAGATAAAGCAAGAGCAAATAAAAATAAAAGACAAAGAAAATAAGCCCAAAAAAGGCTTCAAGATAAACATTTCACATGAAGATGCAAACCAATTCATGCTGAACAACTGCGGTTTTGACTATATTGATATTGACCCATTTGGCTGCCCTAACTATTTCCTGGATTCAGCCTGCAAACGTTTAAGCAGAGACTCGATATTAGCAGTTACTGCTACAGACACTTCAGCTTTAGCAGGAACTTATCCAAAAGCCTGCTTAAGAAAGTATTGGGCAATCCCATTAAGGGACGAATTAATGCATGAGATAGGATTAAGAATATTGATAAGGAAAGTCCAGTTAATAGCAGCCCAGTTTGAAAAGGCTTTAGTTCCAATATTCTCCTATTCTGCACACCATTACATGCGCGTATTCTTTCATTGTGAGATCTCAAAAGAAGAGACTGACAAAGTATTAAAACAGCATGGGGTGTTTGAAGAAGCAGGCCCCATGTGGCTTGGTTCTTTATGGGACATAAACCTCGTCGATAAGATAGCCAAAGAAAAGATTGAAGACAAAGAAACAAAAAAATTCATTGAGATAATACAAAAAGAAAGCAAAATCAATACAGTCGGCTTCTACAATATCCATAGATTGGTGAAAAAACACAAAATAAAGAATATGCCAAGAACAGAAGTCTTATTAGAAAAGATAAGAGAAACAAACAAAGCAGAAAGGACGCATTTCAATCCAGTTGGGATTAGAAGCGATATTAAAATAAAAGAATTATTAAAAATTCTAAAGAACTAACCAATAGCTCTTCTCACATCACTAACTTCAACAGACTGAACACCATCTATCTCAGAAATCTGGTTCTCAAGATCTTCTGTTGAACCTTTGCTCTCATCCATTACAAAGATTAGGTTCAAAGCCTTCAGTCCAAAAGCGACAGGCTGCTCTTCTTTCTTTCCAACTTCGCCGTCAAATTCTTTTATCTTAGAAGTAGCTTCTTCAGCTATTTTTCCTAAGTCGACATCAACACCAGATGGCATTATCCTTAATGTGATAACTACTTGCGCCATTTTTAATTCGGACCCTCAAAGCCGCATTCTGTACAAACATACTTTACAGCAATCTCTCTGCAGTGTTTGCACCTGACTACTTCTCCTTTGCTGCATTTCGGGCATTTGAACACAGCTGATCCTGCATCATTAGCTATCTCTTTCTTGCAAGATGAACATACTTTTTTATTCTCTGTCATAGTATTACAAAAGAACTAGAACCTCTTTATAAAGTTTGCTTTTTCAAAGGTTTCATTCATAAGTAATAATAAATCTTTATAAATGGACAGCCCAAATAATGGATTATGGGGAAAGGTAAAAAAACAAAGAAGATAGATTTGACTGCAAATTCTAAAACTCTAAATAATACTCCGCCATTGCCCCCACCTCCAAAGAAGATCCTAAAAAAAGATAATCAATTATCCATGAGGGATATAGCAAGAAAAACATTCGAATTGATGAAAACAAAGCAAGTTGTAAAAAAGAAAGCTTCTTTACCAAAAAAGCAGGATAAAAAGATGACTGAAATGGAGAAGAAAGCGAGACTTCTTCTTGAAAAGAATGAATTATTAATTAAAAAACAAAGAGAACTGCGGGAAAAAGAGATTAAGGCAAAAAGGGCAATGAGCCAGATAAATAATGAAGCATATCAATGGGAATTAAGAAAAGAGAAGATAGAAAAAGAGATAATTGGCCTTAGAAATGAGAAAAAAAGGCTTGTTAGCGACATAAAGCTGCATGGGCAGAAACTGGTTGACATAGAAGATCAGATATCAGACAATAAAAAGACAATAGAAGAGGACAAAAAAGAGCTTGAGAAGAAAGAAGATGAGATAATGCATGCTTTTGAAGGTATAGAGCAAAGCAATAAAGAGCTTGAGAAGAAAGAAGAAGAGATAGCTAATCTCGTAAACGAGATGGAAGAGAACAAGAAGATCCTGATAAAGGAAGAAAAAAAAGTAGTTGATAATCTTAAGAAGCTCAAATTAGAAAAACAGAAGATAGACGAGGGATTTATCCTCATAGGAGAGAGCAATAAAAGGATTGACTTCATGCTTAAGCAGATGAGAATCAAAGTCGAAAATCTGGACAAGATATGGGCTATGAAAGAAGCTGCATTAAATGAGAATATCACTTCTTTAGCAATAGCAAAAAAAGAGCTTCTGCCTATAGCTAGAGAGCTTAAGATCGATATTAATAAGCTGGACAAGAAACAAGTAAAACTCTCTGCTGAGATTAAGGTTATGAATAATATGAAGGCAGCTCTTGATTCTAAAGAAAAAGAGCTTATCAAACAAATGAAGAATATTGAAATGCATGAAGCTTCTGTAAGAAGAAGAGAAATAGAGGTCTCAAGAAAACAGGCAATTATTGAAAATGTGTCTGAACTCAGGGAAAATATCCCTAAGTTAAAGAAAGAGCATGCAGAAACAAAAAAACAGGTTGAAAAAGAGCTTGAAAAACTCCAAAACATAATTGAAGAGGCAGCAGCCAAAAAAGGATTGATCAAGAATAAAGAAATAGAGTTAATGCGAAAAGAGATGGACATTTCAAGAAGAGAACGCTGGATTAGAGACAGGGAATACGAACTTGGGATGGAGCAAAAACAGGTTGAAAGAGAAGAGGTTCACCTTATGGCAAAAGAGCCAAAGTTTTCTAAGACAGAGATTGATTTTACTAAAGTTATGGAAGGCAAAGATCATCCAATGCATCCAGAAGTCCGCCCTTTAATAAGAAAAGCAAGAGAATTGGTCCTACAGGGAGATATAAATGGTGCAATAAAAGAGATTCAAGGAATTGAAGCAGCTTATGATAATCTAAAAGAAAATGATCCTGAAAAGAGACAGCTTAATTATGAGATAATGGAATTAAAAACTGATATTAAGCTGGCTGAAATCTCCAGATAACCAAAAAGAATATATAATATGGTTCTCACGAATTGTTGATGAAAGAATTTGAGTTCATTAAAGAAGCAAAACAAATACATAAACTGTTAGTAAAACTAAGGCTCCTTCCTGCAGGCAGTTCAAGACCAACAGCAAAAAGGCTGAGATTAACATATAAGAATAAAGCAAAGAGTATAAAATCAAAACTAACTTATCTATATGGTAAGGACGCTGCTGAAGAAACATTCAGCAAGATAGAAAGAAAGATAATTGCATTCAGAAAAAAGAAGACTAAAAAACTTAGATATAGGGATGCAAACTTTGATCCTTTAAACAGGTTTACTCAGAAAGACGCTATACTCATAACTTACCCTGACTCAATATATGATAAAGCAGGAAACTCACTAAATTCACTGAAAGAATTCGCAGAAGAGACTATCAAAGGCTCGATAAATACAATACATATACTTCCATTCTATCCCTCTTCTTCAGATAGAGGATTCTCGGTGATAAATTATAAGAAAGTAGATGATAGGTTTGGAGAATGGAGCGATATAAGCGCAATAAGCAATGAGTTTAATCTTATGTTCGATGGAGTTTTCAATCACATCTCTGCAAAAAGCCTATGGTTCAGGAAGTATCTTAAGAACGACCCAAAATATAGCAATCATTTCATATCATTCAAAAACAGGAATGAGATATCCAAAGAAAACCTCAAGAAGATAGTGAGGCCAAGAACAACCCCTTTGCTTACAGAATTTAAGGCAAAAGATGAAAATAGGTATATCTGGACAACATTCAGTTCTGACCAGGTCGATTTAAATTATAAAGAGCCAAGAGTATTGTTAAGGATAATTGATATTATCATAAGATACATATGCAAAGGAGCAACAATAATCAGGCTTGACGCTATAGGCTATATATGGAAAGAGCTTGGAACAGGCTGCATAAACCTTAAACAGACTCATGTGATAGTTCAATTGATGAGAGAAATACTTGATATGATTGCGCCAAGTGTTTCATTAGTTACTGAAACCAATATCCCTCATGCTCAGAATATTAAATATCTTGGAAATGGTAGAAATGAATCTCAAATGATATATAATTTTGCACTTCCCCCTCTTGTGCTGTACACATTTTACAAAGGAAACTCAAAGTATATCTCAAGATGGGCAGATCGTCTTGAAAACATATCAAAATATTCTACATATTTTAATTTTCTTGCATCCCACGACGGGATTGGGCTTCAGCCGCTTAAAAGAGTTCTCCCTCAAAAAGAAGTTAAGTTCCTGATTAAAGAAGCAAAGAAAAGAGGAAGCTTAGTAGAATATAAGTCATACGGTGATGGAAAAAAACAGCCGTATGAGCTGAACATAACATGGGGCAGCGCCTTATTAGATGATCAAGAGCTGCAGATAAGAAAATATATTGCATCCCATGCTATCCAATTAAGCTTAAAAGGCGTTCCAGGCATCTATATCCACAGCTTATTTGGAACAAAAAATGATATAAAAGATGTTGAGAAAACAAAACATTCAAGAGATATAAACAGAAAAAATCTAGATTATGGGAAGATTAAAGAAGCTATTTCTAAAGAAACAATTACAAAAGAAATATTTGAGAACATGCTCAATCTTCTGAAGATAAGAGCAAGCCATAAAGCATTTCATCCAAGTTCAGAACAGAAGATATTGCTGCAAAACGAAGGTATATTCTCACTGATAAGGACCTCTGTTGACAAGACAGAGAACATACTAGTTCTTATCAATGTTACTAGAGATAAACAAGAATTTGAGATAGACTGCAAGAAGATGGGTATGGAATTATATGAACTGATAAGTAAGAAGAAGATGCTTGCCCATGGGGATGATGTAAAGGTCAGCTTGTTTAATGTAATTCTTGAACCTTATGAAGTTAAATGGATTAAAACAAGCTAGTTTGTTATAAAACAGAAATAATCTTATTAGATTCATCAATCTCAAACTTAACATCCAAAAACTTCTCTACAATGTAGATGTTTGTTTTTAGATGATTGCTGATTTTAGCAACTTTTATCTTTCCGCCGAATAGGGCAAGCCAAGGAATCATATTATCAGCTAAATAATCATCAACAGGTGCTTTATAGTTGATTTCATTAACTAAACGTTCAGCAGCTTCTTTTCCAACAATCTCTGCTTTTTTCCCTCTTTCTCCTAATGAATCAGAACCTATCCTTATAGGTCTGTTTATATCAATATCTTCTTTATCTTTAGAGAAAACAGCATAAGTTGTAATCCCAGCGCCTGGGCATAAACTATCAGAATATTCAATATCAATATTTACAGGACAGCCTAATTCATTTAAACCTAATTCAGCTGCTTTTGCCTGCCTTTCTGAGACTTCTGCTTTTCCTAAGTCTTTTGAAGAGTGTGAAACACCTTTTATTTGAATTAGATGTCCTTGTTCAACTAGATCAAAACCGATATTTTCCTCCCTTAACTTTTTCAAAAAATCATCAAAACTCTCAGAATCTTCTAATTTAAACTTTGGTTTGATATTAACTTCAACTAAACCATCACCTTTAGGATAATATCCTCTTTTTAATAGTTTAACATCAATATCAGCAAACCTTCTTAACTGAGGCAAAAGTATTTCCTTAAAATAATCCCAAGGCATACTCCATTTAACATCAGTTCCTCCTTTGATCTTCAATCTTGTCTTAGTGTTTGCAAAACAGCATGGTAATAAGACAGCCTGCAGCAGTAAAGTGATTGAACCAGCTGTTTCAATATCTATTGATAAAGTTCTTCCTTTGATAGTTCCAGGTTCGTATTCAAAGGAGTATGAACCAGTGAATGCACCTTTAGTCTTTGCATTTGTCAGTTTCTCTAAAGTGTCAATACAGAACATATGCTGGTTTTTCAATCCAGAATTACACCTTCCATGCCTGATCTTATCCACTTTGAAAGGTTTTCCTGTAATTGTTGAGAGAGCTAGGGCAGTTCTGACGATTTGTCCTCCACCTTCTCCGTATGAACCATCTATTTCTATCATAGCCTCATTCTCCATTATTTGCCCTGTCAAGATAGATCTCAATAAGTGAACCCATTTTTCATCGCCTCAAACATTATCTTGTAATATATCTCTGCTCCATAAAAGAGTAGGTTATCTTTTACTATCTCTTTGCCGTAATTGTGTTTCTCATCCAATAACATCTGTTTAAATTCAGCATCAGTAAAGACATATAAATGTATCGGAGGAATATTTAATTCGCAAAATTGCTCTAATCTGGCAGTGATCTTCTTAACATCCCCTGGAACAATCAAAACTATGTCCAGATCAGATTTTTCTGATTGTTTTCCCTTAACATAGCTGCCTGCAACCAATAAAGACAGGAAATTGATGTTTGCTTTTTTTATTGTCTCAAAGATGCTGTCGATAGGGATGTTCTTTCTGTTCCATGCTTTGAATTCAGCAGCCATTGACAAGAATGAGATTGCTTTTGGTGAGTTTGATATCTTATAGATAGCAATTCCCCCCCTTTTCTCTTTTACAAGGATCCCTTCTTTCACAAAAGACTTAAGGGAGTTATAAGTATAACTCTCAGATCTGCTGCCTGTATATTCTTTGATTTCTCCGAATAAGTACGTGATTGTAGGGTTTCTTACAAACACATCCAGTATCCTGTATGATCTCTTTAACATATTCCTGTTTTTAGGTTTAATCTATCCTATAAACAGGAGGCTTATATATAAATGTTACGGTTTAGACAGCTCACAAACCAAGATATGTGTAATTTATACAAATTTTGTAGGTATTTATACAAAAATAGGAACATTTATATACTCTTAATAATCTAATATATATTATGGCGCATAACAGGGGAGAAATTAATGTTGAACGACTATTTGAATTATTGACATCTATTTCAAAATTTATTGATATTAAGATAAAAATATATGCCTTAGGCGGAACAGCTTTAACACTGCTTAATATTAAAAAATCAACACTGGATATTGATATTAATATTAATACAAAAAAGGAATATGATTATGTCTTAAAAACATTTGAGGATATAGGATTTGAAAAAAAAGGAGCAATTCGTTGGATTAGTCAAGAAGGATTAGCTTTTGATATATTTTATGGATCAAATATACTTGGCGCAGATCTACTGCCAAATTGTCTAAATAAATCTAAGTTTATTAAGTCATTTGGCAATGTTGAATTGTATACATTATCTTTAGAGGACATTATAATAAGTAAATTGGCTAGAGGTGATTTAAGAGATTTCGAAGACATAAAATCCATTCTTGAAAAAGAAGAGATTAACATTAAGGAATTAATCAAAAGATACAAGGAAACAATGGATATGTCTATTGTTGCGAATTATAAACAAAAATTGTTAGATCTAATTGAAATCAAATTTAAAGATTGGAAATTTCACATTGATCCAAACATTACTAATGAGGTTAAAAGATGGGAATAGCTATTGAAAAAAAACTTTCTGATGCAGGGTATAAAATGCTTGGAGATGATACAAGCATTGGAACATTGATTCAAGATATTTTAAAAACTGAGAAGCTAAGATATTTAAAAGCAATTCCATTATTGATATATAAATATAATCTTGAAATAGATAAAATCCAGGAAAAAATTAAAAAAATAGAATTATTTAACACAATATTAGACATAACTTCAAGAATATTTAATGAATTGCAAATAAGTAAAACTATATCTCGGCAAAACCGTGGAGATCCAGCATTAGAAGAACATTATGCAAGTAAATTTGCCCCGCTCTATAAAGAATTTAAGGATGAATTTGAGATTCAATTAAGAAATGAAAATACATCTAATTTATTGATTGATACAAAAAAGAATGATGAGGAAAGAAACCTGCAATATGGTTTATCTCAATTATTTACTAAAAAAGAAAAATACATTATTAAAAGATTGCAAGAGAAAAAACCAATTAGTAAGACTGATTATGAATATTATTCTAGAAAAACAAAAAAGAAAATTAGAAGTATAATTTATTTAGAAGACTTTGCTAAAAATATTTACTCTAAAACTCCCTATGCCAATGAAGATTTATTTGAATTAAAAAAACAATTGGAGAAATGGCTTTCTGAAGAATGGAAGATAATTGGATTTATTGAAGAATTCCATTTGTCTAAAGATAAAATAATCATAAGTTTAAGAAAGAGATCAGGAGACGTTTCTACTAATATCTGGAAATTAAATAAAATTAAGGATAAAAGAATTATTTATTATCTGCAAGAATTTCAAGCTCATGATTTTAGGTAATTAAATATTTATCTGCGAAGCAAACTATACTCCACCATAAGTTCTTAGAAATATAGGGGTTATTTAAAGTTTGTTGTGTGAGGTTGGTTTTAAAATAAATTTTATTATGAGGGATAGTGCTATTGTTAAAGCTATACCTATGTAAAAGTTAATATCTAAAAAAAGGTTCATTATCCAAGTATCATTAGATTCATCAATTCCTTGGGAAATCTTACTATCTACAATATCACCTGTTTGCATGAAATTACTATCTTTAATCTCAGTATTATGAATATCTGTCTTAGAGGAAAGAATGCTGATTACTTCTTCATCAAAATAATGCACCCCAAATCTACATTCATACGAATGACTTGTTGCATCTCCACAACTAAATGTAATTGGGACTCTAATAACTGGAGGTTCACAATCTTGAGATATCACAAAATTTCTTATTTCTTGAAGATTACAATTAGGCACCTTTTCATATACCTTACTTACTGCCTCATTTAGTTGTTCTTCACTTAATTTAGCCACTGCTATATTACAGAATAACAAAATAAAGATAGTAATCACCAAAAGATTTATCCACTTCATAGTATAAATGAAGGAATGAGTGATTATATAAACATTTCTCAATGATTAGTCCTTTCTCAGATAATAAACAATAACTACCAAACCCCTCTACAAATCCTACACCTAACCTTCTTACAATACAATTTATAACCCTTCAACTCTTTCTTCAAGGTATCATCCTCTAACTTTGTCCTAATCAAAAGAAAAAAAGAAGTTAAAAAAGCAGGAATCAAACCAAAAACCGAACCCAAAGCAAGAGATATAGAAAACACCATCAAGATAGTAGAAGCATACATCGGATGCCTAACATAAGAATAAGGTCCAGTTGAAACTACTTTCTGTCCTTTCTGTATCTCTACAGTCTTTAATAAGAATGAATTCTCTTTCATCACTAAGAATATCCAGTAAGAAGCTAGTAAAAAGCCGATAAAACCAAAAACCGAAACATAAACAGGAACATAACTCCAATTATATCTAAGATCAAGGCCTGGAACAATTAACAAAGCAATCATTGAAGCAATAAAAGGAACCATAACAATCTTATCCCATAGTTTTGGAGGAATCTTCATTTCCATTCTTTTCTCGATAAGTAAGGGATTA
>Ga0066639_10003255_pt1 | contig 14115 bp, 15 predicted proteins | sample CryGeyCG2114_010_2_FD_59504 | JGI IMG/M metagenome (GOLD analysis project Ga0066639, IMG submission 59504) | Groundwater microbial communities from aquifer - Crystal Geyser CG10_big_fil_rev_8/21/14_0.10 | ecosystem: Environmental > Aquatic > Deep subsurface > Groundwater | place: USA: Utah...
TGGCAGGCGAGGATTTTGGAAGTAAATTACTTTCCTTATTATCTGTCTTTGATATCCTAACCGGTGGCTTGTCTGAGGCGCAAAAAGGGGTTCTGAACAACGTTCTTCCAAAAGTTTATGCAAGAAAGGGGATATATGCAGATGACCCAACAACATGGATTCTGGAGCCTCCGATATTTTCAGATATGTATGCAGAGCTTTGGGACACCTTAAAATCATACTCTGCAAGGACTGGCAAAAGTTCACAGGACATTAGAAGAAGCATTGAGGTTCTGCTTAACCGAGTTGGCATGTATACAAAAAACGGATTTTTTGGGTTTTTAGACAGACCCACTAAAATAAGTTTGGATAAGCAATTGATGAACTTTGATTTAAGCAACCTTCCCTCATCTGTAAAGCCTCTTGTGATGTTTTCCGTTATGGACTTTATCTCAAGACAAATAAGAAAGGACATGAAACCAAAAATGCTTTTGATAGATGAGGGGTGGGCGTTGCTCCGTAGTAAAGAGGCTGAGAGTTATTTGCTTGACTTTATCAAAACCTCAAGAAAATATGGCGCTTCGATTGGTTTTGTAACTCAGGAGATAGAGGATTTGCTGAAAAGTGAGGGCGGACGCTCTGTTTTGAATATGACTTCCACTAAAATTTTGATGAGGCAGAACTCAACAAACATGGATCAGATATCAAGATTGTTGAAACTCAATGAAAATGAGAATGAGTTTTTGCTAAGGTGTAGAAAAGGGCATGGGATTTTGATAACTGAGAAAGGACATTACAAATTCTTTACTCAAGCCTCGCGGAAAATGCACGACATAATAACAACAGACCCTGATGAGGTAGATAAGCTCAAAAGTGAGCTTAGGCGGGTTCTCTCCTCAAAAGGCTCAGAACTTTTAGATATTGCAAAAAAGGAGAGTGAATCCAAAATATTCAAGCCAGATGATACGTTTTATGATATGGCTGAGCTTGAGAAATCCCAAATTGAACAGCTTTTGAGGCTTGATTATGTTGAGTTGAATACAACTAAATTTGGTCGGGGTGGGAGCACGCATTTTCTGGTCAAGCCCAGCTCAAATGAAACTCCGATGCACCATTTTTTGTGCAAAGTTGTTGGAGAGGAGCTAAGAAAATATACTACTAAGATTGAGTTTAAGCAGACTTCAGAGCCTGATGTTATTGCCTCAATCAATGGAAAGAAATTGTATTTTGAGATTGAAACGGGCTCCTGGTCAAAAGGCGGGAAGAGAAGATTATGCGAGAAGTTTGAGCCTCTTTGCAAGAAATATGGGAAAAATATCTATATTGTTGTTGCAAAAAAATCCCTGAAATCAAGATACAAAAAATACGGAACAGTTCTTACAAGGACAGACATAAAATCAAAACTTCCTCAGATAATCAAAAAATGTGCTTAGTACAATATATCAGCTGGGGGCTGGGTAAATTTTGCGGATTTAACGCTTAGTTCTTATGAATTTGGGGGAATTAGCTGGGGTTAATTATTCTTGATTTCAAATGATTCTCTTAAGATTGCATCCATCAGAAGATTTGAATATTTGATGTTTTCTTGGATGTTTTTTTCTAGTTCATCGCATTTTTTCATAAGAGAATCCACTTTTTCCACTATTCTTTTTTGTTCATTTGCGCTTCTCCAATAATACATACGTCGTTTTTTATTTAAAAAGCATAGATGAACGATTTTTGTACAATTTTGAGGTAGTAGCTGGGATTCGTCTCGTTTCAGCCCAGATTAATGCTTTTTCCCAATTTAGGCAATATGCATTCACATCCAAATTCTTTGAATTTTCCCGCCTTCTCAGTGTGGATTGGAATTAATCTCTTTGGATTTATTTCCTCAATTATTCTCACTAAGTCGGGTCCAGGTGCATGCCCAGAACAGTGGATAGTTCCTGTCTTCTTTACGTTAAAGTGGCTAAGCCAAGAATCAACAATCTGTTCATTAAACTCCATTTTCTCATCAAACGGCTCACATGTGCTTCTGATATACTTTGATTTTTCATTAGGCCTTATGTCAATCAACTCAGTCATGTCAAAAAAGTCAGTCCTTACCACATATTCTGAAGGATTGTCCCTCAACTCAGTATAATCAACCATATTGGGATGTTCAAGATAAGGTCGTTCCCAAGACGAATAATCTCCTTCTTTGAGTTTTTCATCTGGTAAATCTGTTCTGTCTATTAACCCCCATGATTTTCTTGTTAGAAAAATCCTAATGTCTTTATCTGTGAGTTTAGGTACGTCTTCATCAACTTCTCCAAGTTTCTCTAAGAGGTGAGCCTGCTTTGTGCTTATCACAAGTTTGCGTCCATTTCCCTTTGCAGCCTCATAAAAACTCATCAGCCTGTCAACATCTCTTACTGGCCAATTTGCAAGAACTATGCCTTCAGTTCGTTCTATTTCCTTGCTCACAAGCTCCTTTAGTTGCTCTTCTGTTAGTGTGCCGTTTCCATCTATACGCGTACCCTCCATAATGAGAGTATCCACTCCTTGAGCGTCTTTTACAAACTTCTCTGTCAGGTGTCCACCGTAGCCATGGAATCTCAAATCTCCAGTGTATGCTATTGTACCCTCACTTGTTTCTATAATATAACCTGTGGCTCCTGGAAGTGAATGATTAACTCTTGAGGGAGTTATGCTCATTGAATCAAGAGTTATTTTGCCATTTATGTTCTCTGTTTTTCTTTTGACTTTTGCTTTTTCTCCTATTAGTCTTGAGAATCCGCCTTTTTTGTTTTTATAAAACTCAAAGCTTTTTGTCACATTTTCAAAATCATTGAAGCTCCCCGCAGAGGTCTCCTCAGTAGACTCCATTATCTTGTGAGATTCAGCTGTGGCATAAATTGGTATGTCTTCACGTAAAAAATGAATATAAGAAACGTGATCTGCATGAGCATGAGACACAAAGACCCCATCGCACGATATTTTCTCAGGCTTTTTTCCCATATGTTTTAGATAATCTTCTCTGTAAATGCCTTTTATTTGCGGTAGAAGTCCGAGTTCAAAAAAATCGCCCATCCCATTTAGCTTTCTTGGATTGAGAAAAACATCAAAATACTTGAACTGCATTCCAAAACTCATGCCAAAATCAAGAAATATGCTGTCCTTTTTGTCTTTGACCAGTATCTTGTTTCCCCCTATCTCATCAACCGCTCCATAAAATTCCAAAGTGACCATATTATCATCTGGTTTTGGGCATTTTTAAATCAAAGGCAGGCTTGCAGGAGTAGCCGAATCAAGAAGCAAATGGCTTCCGTAGCATCCAGCAAAGAGAGCAACCCCGAGTTTTACTTGCGGTTCAATTTGAGGGTTTTTCATTACGTTATTTGTAGTGTAGCTCATCATACTTGCTGAGGCAACGCTGTGGAAAAATGCCCTGTGTCTTGGATTGGTGGCGGGTTCAATTATGTCTGGCAATAGTGCTATTCCCGCACCCGCAACTCCTGCGGCTACAGCCTCCCCTAGTACGGGCTCTTCATTAAACAAATATTTTTTGGCAAGATAGTAAATGCCTACTCCCACTACTGCCCCAGTCAATGCATGTGTTGCTGAATTTGACATATCAATACCCCTTTCTCTTCATTTTTCTGTTTATGTTTTCCCTATTCCTTCGGATAATTCCAACAGTTCTGCCGTATTTGTCTCTGGCTTCGGGAGTTATTGTAACTTGCCTGCCTCCAATAAGCCCTCGCAATGTGTTTGTGGCTTGTTTTCCCCCAAACTGATGTTTTTCAGGGGCATTCACTCCAGTTAAACGGACATATCTTGAGCCGTTTATGTTCCTGTTGACCTCAACCGTATCTCCGTCAACTACTCTTTTTATTGTTCTTCTCATAAAATCACCCTAAAACCTCCTAAAGAAACCAGCCCAAAGCACGGTTACACCTATTCCCAATACTACCAGAATTGGTCCAACGACTCCAAATGAGGTGCCCGCAGTCTGGTCTAGGAACATAAAAAATATGCCCCCCAACGCCAATATTGCAGGAGTGGATTTTGCGATGAAACTTACATTCATAATTATTACCTCCAACTTTTGTATTTATCTTTATGGTTTTATCCCATACTATTCTGATTTATATTGGACGAACATGTTTATAAGCTTTACATGAGTGAACAAAACATGGGAGAAAAAACATTAATTGCCACCTATTACTCCTTTGAACCTTTTGTAGCCGCTTTTCATGAATTTGTACCTCAGAGAGTCAAGCTCATTGTTGCAAAGGACACTCTGAAGAAAATTGAAGAGCATTTGACTAGGGTCAATGAAGTGTATGGCAAGATAAGCAAAATTGAAGTCATAGAAGTAAACGGCTCTGACGTGTATGAGATTGCTAAAACTACTGTCGGACTACTGGAGAAATACAAATCGGATACAATTTTTGTGAACGTTAGTGGTGGTTGGAAACTTCTTGCCCAAGGTGTTTTGTACGGGTGCTACGTAAGATCCAATCTAGTTTCAAAGATTGTATGCAATAATTTGCAAGACAATTCAGTTCTTGAACTTCCAAAATTCAGATTTGAATTTTCAGGCTCTAAATTCAAGATATTGGAGACTTTATCAAAAAGAAATGGAGACTCAATATCTGAAATTGCTAAAAAAGTTGGGAAGTCCAAGGCCATGGTGTATCAACATCTTGATGATTTAAAGGATGGGGGATATGTTGATTCAGAATACAATCTTACCATGGCAGGGAAAATCGCATTGTTGTGATAATATGGTTTCATTCAAATTAGCTGCAATAAAAATTCTTCGTGAGGCAAATGAGCCCTTGCACTATGAGGAGATTACCAAACGTGCTATAGAACAAGGTTTAATTGAGACTACTGGCGCGACTCCAGAAAATACTATGAATGCTCAATTATCTGTAGATATAAAGAGTAAGAAAGAGAAGTCTGCATTTATTCGTTCAAAACCAGGTGTTTTTTCTCTAAATTCCATCATAAGTCAGATTGAGGAAGAAAAGGAAAAACAGGATGAAGAAGTACGTGAGGAAGAACAAAAAGAAAGTATTAGTACTCAATATATAGGAAAAGCGGGCGAACACCTAGTGGCGAGTGAATTACTGTTTAGAGGTTTTAATGCGTCCATAATGAGTGTGGATGAGGGAATGGATATTGTTGCTACAAAAGATAATTCCCTCTACAATATACAGGTTAAAACGTCTAATCTGAATAAGTACAATTACTATGTTTTTGATTTGAGAATATCTTCTTTTGAGAAGCACAATAAGAGCAACACGTTCTATATATTTATTCTTAAAGGGGACAAAACAGAGTTTTTGATACTCCCATACTTTGAGATTCTGAAGAATGTTTCTCAGAAAAATATATTGGCAATTAATAAAGATACGAGATATAGGTTAAATATAAGAGTCAGAGATGACAAATTATATCTTGGGAATAAAGAAAATGAGATGTCTTATTATATGAATAATTGGGATTTGGTGAAGTGATTATAATGGCAGTAAAAAAATCATCAAAATTGGATATTTCTATTCCAAAAATAGCAGAAGACAAGCTTGAGCTATTGAAAAAAGAGTTTCCTGAGATTTTTACGGAAGGAAAAATTGATGTAGTTAAGTTAAAACAAACTCTTGGGGATTTCACAGATGATTCTCCTGAGAGATATTTATTCTCTTGGGCAGGGCGCAAGGATTGCATCAGATTATTGCAAACTCCAACGCAAATGACTCTTACTCCTGATGAAAAAGATTCTGTTGATTATTCCGACTCTGAAAATCTGATTATTGAAGGGGACAATTTAGAGGTTTTGAAACTTCTTTACAAATCATATTTTGGAAAAGTGAAAATGATTTACATTGATCCTCCATATAATACTGGGAATGATTTTGTGTATTCTGATGATTTTAGGGATACTAAGAATGCTTATTTGAAACAGACTGGGCAAATGGATGAGAATGGCAATTTGCAAACAACAAAAGCAGATAGAAATGGACACATTCATTCAAGCTGGCTTAGTATGATATATCCCCGTCTGTTTGTTGCTCGTCAATTATTGAGAGATGATGGAGTAATATTTGTATCAATTGATGATAATGAAGTTCATAATTTGAGGATAGTTATGAATGAGATATTTGGTGGGGAGAACTTTATAGGTCAATTTGTGTGGAAAAGACGTTCAGGTGCAAATGACGCGAAGATGAATGTCTCAACTGATCACGAGTATGTATTGGCATTCATGAAAAATTCAAGTAATTATCTTATAGGTCTAAAAAAAGATTTTTCTAATTATAAAAATCCGGATAATGACTCTAGAGGAGATTGGACAACTGGAGATTTAACCTGTAATAAAACAAAGTCTGAAAGACCAAATTTATTCTATGATATTACAAACCCAGAGACAAATCTCAATTATGAGTGTAATCCGAACCGTGTTTGGAGGTTCAAAAAAGAGACAATGCAAGAATTGATAAATGCAAAAAAAGTAATTTTCCCTAAGAACAAAAACGGGACTCCGATGCAAAAAAGATTTTTGACGGATGTCAAATCTGATTATAAACCAGCTTCAACCTGGATTGAGACAAATAGCGGAGAGCATTTGTCCGATGATGAGGTATCTCAAATGAACGCCCCACTCAATGCAGTTGCAACCAAAGAACTGAGGGGGCTGTTTGAACAAACTATAATGAATTATCCGAAATCTTACCGTCTGATGCAACAATTCATAGAAATATCTACTTCTGATTCAGATGTAGTAATGGATTTCTTCGCAGGCTCAGGCACAACTGCCCAAGCAGTCTTAGAACAAAATAAAGAAGATAATGGCAACAGAAAATTCATATTAGTCCAATTACCAGAACCAACTCCAGAAAACTCAGAGGCAAGAAAATCAGGCTACAAAACAATTGCAGATATCTGCAAAGAAAGAGTAAGACGAGTAATCAAAAAAATAAAAGAAGAACAAAAACAAGAAAAACTATCAGAAAAACAAAACCTAGATTTAGGATTCAAAGTCTTCAAACTAAAAGAATCTAACTTCAAGGCATGGGAAGGGGTAAAGACAAAAGACCCCAAAGAATACATAGCTCAAATGCAACTGTTCAAAGACCCAATAAAACCAAAAACAAAGACACAAGATATCTTATGGGAAGTTGCAATAAAAGAAGGATATCCATTTACAGTAGAAATTAACAAAATAAAGGATGTAAAGGACAACACAGTCTACAAAGTAGAAGACAAAACTAAAAATCAGTTCTTCTATATCTGCCTTGACAATAAAATAGTTCTAAACAATCTAAAGCCGCTAAATCTCAAAAAAGAAAATCTCTTCATAGCAAGAGATATTGCGCTAAATGATGAGCAACAGGCAAATCTAGCCTTGCAATGCAATCTAAAAACACTCTAAGTGGTAATCATGGAGTTTAAGTTTGATGCGAACCAAAAATTTCAGCTTGATGCAATACAGTCAGTAGTGGATTTGTTTGACGGGCAACCAAGAAACGGGTTAGATATAAAGTTCTCAGAACTGGGCAGTTTTGCGGTATTGCCAAACAGGCTAGACCTAACTGAAGTTCAACTTCTAAAAAACGTAAAAAAGACACAACAAAAAAACAATATCAAGGAAGACGCACAACTCCACCATATCAAAGGTTCAGCCTCAACAGAAACTGGTGAAAAAGACGTCAAATTCCAAAATTTCTCAATAGAAATGGAAACAGGAACTGGAAAGACCTATGTTTATTTTAGAACTATGCTAGAACTTCACCAAAAATACGGATTTAGGAAATTCATTATAGTTGTACCCTCAATTGCTATCCGAGAAGGAGTTCTCAAAACATATCAAGTAACAAAAAATCATTTTGAATCCCTTTATTCAAACGTGCCATACCAAGTAAGAGAATACAAATCAGAGCAGGTAAACATGGTGAGGCAATTTGCCTTATCGGAAAACGTAGAAATTCTAATAATGACCATTGATTCTTTTAACAAGGCAATCAATGTGGTAAAGAACCAAACAGATAAATTGCAGGGAGAAACTCCAATTCATTTATTACAAGCGACAAGACCTATTCTCATCTTAGATGAACCTCAAAATATGGAGAGTGAGAAAAGTATCTCCGCACTAGCAGATCTAAATCCATTACTGGCTCTAAGATACAGCGCGACTCACAGGAACCTCTACAATTTACTCTATCGTTTAACTCCTTTTGACGCTTACAAAGAAGGCTTAGTAAAAAAGATTGAAGTAGCCTCAGTAGTGAAAGAGGGAGAAACGGGTCCGGTATTCATACAATTAGATGATATAAAATCTAAAAAGAGGGCAATCACTGCCAAATTGACAGTAAACAAGATGATGAAAAACGGCACTATAAAACAGACTCAGGTAATTGTTGATACTGATAAAAAGAAGGATTTGCAGAAGCTCACAAAAAGAATAGAATACAATGGCTTTATAGTGGAAGAAATAACACTCTCGGGAGGCTACGTGAGGTTTGCAAATAATGTTGAAATAAAGCTTGGAGAGTCAATGGGTGCAGATAAGGACTCAGTATTTGAGGCTCAAATAGAATACACAATAGAGGAGCACTTTAGAAAACAAAGAAGATTAAAGGATGAGAATATCAAAGTATTATCTCTATTTTTCATAGATAAGGTGGATAATTACGCAAAAGAGGATGGAATAATCAAAGTCCAGTTTGAGAAAATATTCAATAAGTTAAAACAGAAATATGAAGAATGGAAGAACTATGATACAAAAGATGTTTGTGCCGCATATTTTGCGCAAAAAAAGAGAAAGAGTGGAGAGATAGAAATTTTGGATTCAAAATCTGGAAAAACAAAAGAAGACGATGAGGCATACAACCTCATAATGAAGGAAAAAGAAAAACTTCTCTCGTTCCAAACGCCTCAAGCATTTATATTCTCACATTCGGCGTTAAGAGAAGGTTGGGACAATCCAAACGTTTTCCAAATTTGCACTTTGAACCAGACCGTCTCGGATGTCAAAAAGAGACAGGAAATTGGAAGAGGGATAAGATTATGTGTTGATCAGCAAGGAAACAGAATACTCAAGGACAGTATAAACCGTCTTACAGTAGTTGCCAATGAGAGCTATGAAAATTACGTAAGAGATTTGCAGACAAGAATGTTAGAAGATGGATACACTCCGGACGCATTGCCCCCCGCCCCCTCAAATGCACGAAAGAGAGTATCTGTAAAATTGAGAAAAAACTATTTACTAAAGCCAGAGTTCAAAGAGTTATGGGAGAGGATAAAGCACAAGACGAGATATGCAGTAAAAATAGATGCGCAAAAACTTGTTTCTGACGCTCTAAAGGAGCTTGAGGAAACAACATTTGATAAACCTGAGATAAAGATAACAAAAGTAGAGTTGAATCTTGATTCTCAAAACCAATTTGATGCTCTTCAAATAAGTTCAGCAAAGAGTGTAGCTGATTTGTCAGGAAAGTATCCTCTGCCAAATGTATTAGAAATAATGCAAAATATGATGGTTAATACCACCCCTTCAATGAAGATAAGTAGAAGTAGCATATTGGAAATACTCTCAAAAACAAATAGGCAAAAAGAATTGGCAGACAATCCACAGGAATTTGCTCTAAAATCGGTTCAGGCAATAAAGACCAATCTCTCAAATCAGTTGATAGATGGCATTCAATATGAAAAAATCAATGAATGGTATGAGATGAGTCAATTTGAGCTAGAGTCTCTCAACTGGGAAGACAATGTAGTCCCAAGTAATGAAAATGGCTCTTGCCTCTATGATCACACTATATATGATTCAGACATAGAATACAAATTTGCTCTGGATTTGGAAAAAAGAGATGATGTGCTCTTATATGTGAAGTTACCTTACTGGTTTGTTGTAAAAACTCCGATAGGTGACTATAATCCTGATTGGGCAGTTGTAATTGAACCGCGAGATGAACACGGCAACAAGACTGGGGAAAAAAACCTCTATCTTGTTAGGGAAACTAAATCTACTAAAAATCTTGATGAATTGAGACCAGATGAGAGAAGAAAGATAAACTGCGGAGAGAAACACTTCAGGGGGGCGCTCGGTGTTGATTATGAGGTCATTATCTCTGCAAAAGACCTTATCCGATAATCTCTTTTAGCTCCTCAATAGAATTTATCTCATAATCAGCCAATTTCTCGTCTTCTTTTGCTGGCGCAGAATATCCGATATAATTGCCAATATGCCCGTATTTCGCCCAGGCAGTTTTCATCCCAACTGCCTTTGCTCCCTTAATATCTCGTGAAGGATTATCTCCAACAAATAGGCATTCTGACGCATTTACTCCTAAAAGTCCACAAATACGCTCAAAAGGCTCTTTTTCGGGTTTATGCTTTCCAGTATCGTGATATGTGCCAACCTCGTCAAAATAGCTATGTAAACCCGCCAGAACTAGCCTCTGCCAAGCCTTATTACGAGGAGCATCAGTCAAAACTGCCAATTTATGACTTTTCTTAAGCTCTGCAAGAGTCCCAACAACTCCAAGGTACGGCTTAAGGGTTGAATATTTGTATCTGCTATATGCAATTATTGCGGCTTGTTGCAATTTTTCAGCCTCATTTCCATCATATCCTTCTCCGTACACCAAATCTGCAAAAGTCTTTTGATATTCAATGCCTTTTTCCGAGTAAATTTTGAATATCTTCTCGTAAGTCTCCTTCTCGGACAGCTTCCAACCAAGTTTTTTTAGCTCAATACATACCGCCCTTGCCGTGTCCTGTTTGAAGCTCATGAAATCAAGAAGTGTATTGTCTAAGTCAAAGATTAATGCCTTTATTTCGCTCATTTATCTCCCATTGTAAAAAGGGCGCAAGAACTTAATAAAGAATTACAAATCCTGAGGCATAACAGTACTTCTGTTATTTGCCTTGGCTCTTCCACAGGCTCTAAGCAGAATCCTCTCAACCTCTCGGTCAAGAGCCCCGTACGTTTCTGTGGAACATCGCATGGCATTCTTCTTGAGAAAATCCTTTACTGTTCCTCTAACAAGCAGTTGCATAAGATCCCTCCTGTTTTCTCAGGCTAATAATTCTGGGTTTTAGCATAGAACTCATCCACTGAGAATCATCAATTATTTTTATCTCTATGAGACCCTTGGCCTCAAGTATCTTGAGGTAATTTCTAATCTGCCTTTTTGTCTTCTGTCTTTTCTTCAAAAATTCCCTGTAAACTTTAGTAGACTCAAGCTCCCCGTTCTTTTTGAGTATCTCAAGAATGATGTTTTCCTCCTCAGTGAGGCGCATCTCATCCATTCGGTTGAACGGAGTCTCCTCAATTTGCTCTTCCACTTTGCTATTTAGAGTTTCATTGACTGTAACTGCATCTATATCCTGTTTCTCAATTTTTTTACTGCCTCTTGCTTCTGCATGTTTTGCGGCTTTCCACAAAAGTGTGAGAGCAAGGCGCGCATTTGATTTGTGCTTTTTTCCTACCAGGGCACATAATTTCAGTTCTTCGTCGGTATAGGAGCCAACCATAAGTGCAAGTTGGGCTCTTTCCTTTAGAATCTTGAGCAGTACATCAACGTCATAAATATTGTACTTTAGATGGCTAAAACGAATGGAGCTCCTGGTCTGTTCATCCACCTCTTTGAGCACGTCTGAGTCATTCGCAATTCCTATGACTCCGAATGAAACTCCTGGCAGGTCATTTGCCTTTGCAAGATTATACAGCACTTTATACTGTTTTCTTACAACAAGTGATTTTATCCCATCAAGCACAACGAGTATGGAAAATTTCTCTTTTTGCATCTTCTCAGTTATTCTTGAGAGAACCTCATCTCCCGCCAAACCGCGTCTTGGGAGGGGGATTCGCAGAGTATTGAGGATTTTTGAATATACTCCCATTTGAGTGGGGTATTCCCAGCAGTTGACATAAACAGGAATTACGCGTGCAGTCTCTTTCTCAAGTTCATTTATCATGAACTTGATTGAGGAGGTCTTCCCAGTTCCAATCGGACCTGTGATGAGTAAGTTGTCGCAATTTAGGTTTTTAAAAAGGGGATTAATTGCGTTTGCAATTGTTGTGAGTTCGCTTTGCCTTGAAAAATAGTTGGTCGGTAAAAATCCTGACAAAAGGGCTTTTTCATTTTTTATAATGTTGCCCTGATTCAATGGGATGGTTTTGAACAGGCTTTTCATTTACTTACCACACTATGCTTATGTTTATCCGTCTTTTTAAATATTTCCACACTTTTCCACAATTTCCGCGGAAATGAAGTGTCTAACGCCTTAATTTTCATGCCGTTTCACCCTTTTTTTGTTAATTAATAACCGAAATCCGTTTCTTTTTGTCTGTACCAAAGACTCGTTTTGTATGAACTCAATGAGCTCAAGATAGGTCTTCACTGTACGAGGATTAAGCTTCGAGGATCGGCATAGTTTTCTGAATGAGACTGGCTGTTCACCTATCTTTTCCATGAGTTTTTCAGCAATATCCATTTGCCTTGCCATAACAGGACTGTGAAATTTGATTTATAAATGCAAATCGCAACCCAGAGCCTATTTCCTCGGTTTCCCTTCCGCGGCAGTATTTCCGCAGAAATTTTTTCCGCGGAAAAGAGGTCTAAAAGAATGTATTTTTGCGCCTAATTTTGCAGATTTTGTTAAATTCAGTAAAAAACAGATGCATTTCTACGAGGTGAAAATATGAAAAGAGCAACAGAGCCAGCAGTTCCTGAGTGGTACGAGACTCTCAGAAATGAGCAAAAGAAAAGAGTTGTCAAAAAACAGGCTGAGGAACCTAGAATAAGCTCCCGCTAAGACCTATCTCATTAATGCGTGAGAGCAAAAATTCCTTTGTTTTTTCATCTTTCATGAGGTCGTTTAAGAGGGTGTCAGCCTTCTTTTTTCGCTCCTCAATATCAATCATTGTCTGCAAATTGAGGACTACTCCGCATTTTGCGCAGAATTTTGATGTCGGAGAATTGGCGTTTGAGCATCTGTGGCACATTTGAGGTGAGAATTTCTCCTTCTCTCTCTGTTTGTCTTCTACAAGTCCGTGCATTCCAAGTATTGCAGAATCTACATCACGCCCAGATAGATGTACATATACCGACGCCATACCTGAGGATTGAACCCATCCAAAATACTCCTTCATCTGAGCTTCTGTTAGTTTGCTTGCCATGAGGGTGGCGCGGGAGTGTCTGAATAAGTGAGGATTAACTTTTTTTGTGATTCCTGCTTTTTTAGCAATTCTTCTGAGAAGCATATTGGCAGTGGAATAATTGAATGGCAGAAGCATTCTTTTGCTTGCCCGAGAGATCCATATGGGACTGTCTGTTCTATCAGCGAATGGATGATGATTAAGCCATGATGCTAAAGACGGGGCAGATGCGACTATGCGAACTCGTCTATCTCCCGTCTTACCAGTAACTCTAAGAATGGCTCCGTGGTTGTCAAAATTCACATTTCTTATCCTCAAAGTAAGAATCTCTCCTATTCTGCAACCCGTCTCAAAAAGCACCTGAATGAACGCAGAATCTCTTGGGTGATCTGTTGCTCTCACAAGCCTTTTGACCTCCTCCTCGTCAAGAAGCTCCTCTGGCAGTTTATGTCTTGACTTTTTGTTGGTGCATTTAATCCATTTCACCTCGGCAGGATATTCTTCATCTTCTCCCCGTAGCCAGCGATAAAAACACTTGATTACAACCTTAAAGTCCTTTTTTGACCATGCGGAATAATCCGAGCGCTCTATTTTTACGACAAGCGCCTTCAAATCCTCTTTTTTGGCCTTATCAAACCCTATCTCAAGCAATTCCGAGAGCTTTATCAGCGCGGAATAATACTTGAGTTGGCGGGGTGCAGATATACCTTTTGAAACAAGGTCATTGACGAATTTCTCAATTAGTATCTTGTCGTTTTCATCCAACTTTCTGGTTTTGAGATTTCTCAGGCCTGACTCAAGGCTTGAGGCATAATGGTGTACATCAAACTCTGCCATACTTTATTCCTCCAGATGACAGCAGTTATTCTTTGATGCACAATTTTGTATTTTTGTGCATCTAATCGCAAAAAAGAGAAGAGCAATTCAATTTGTTGACACGCTCCCAACGGGATTTGAACCCGTGTTACCGCCTGTCCTCTCGAGGGAATTTAACCTCT
>Ga0066639_10003256_pt1 | contig 14113 bp, 9 predicted proteins | sample CryGeyCG2114_010_2_FD_59504 | JGI IMG/M metagenome (GOLD analysis project Ga0066639, IMG submission 59504) | Groundwater microbial communities from aquifer - Crystal Geyser CG10_big_fil_rev_8/21/14_0.10 | ecosystem: Environmental > Aquatic > Deep subsurface > Groundwater | place: USA: Utah...
GTGCTGGTGGCGCTGGTACAACCAGCAGCATCTCCGGCTCTTCTGTAGCTCGTGCTGGTGGAGGTGGTGGCGGTACGGGTAGAAACGCTGGCGCCCTTGGCGGAGCTGGCCAAGCCGGTGGTGGTAACGGTGGATCTTCTCCAAATGGGGCTGGCGGTAACGCTACTGCCAGCTCTGGTAGTGGAGGTGGTGCTGCTGGTTCCGGTACAAATGTCGGTGGTAACGGTGGTTCAGGCATCGTCATCATCCGCTATCCATCCTACTTGGGTTCCAGGTTATACAACAACGGTACCCCTTCTGGCACAACGGTAGTAAATGGCTTCTCCGGCAAGGCGAGACAAAATTCAATTTCTAGCTATATTTCAGTCCCAGATAATTCCTCTCTAGAACCTACCAATGTAACAGTAGAAGCTTGGGTTTATCGTACGGCTGATGACGCTGATTGGCAAACAATTACCGCGAAAGTTTATAGCACCTCTAGTGGCGCGGATAGCTATTATCTCGGTTTTTATAATAATATTTTAAGGTTCTATACATATAACGGTGCGACAGATGACTACCTTGATTCGAGAGTAATAGATAACAATGCTTGGCATCACGTAGCGGCAACATTTGACGGCTCCACTAAAAAAATTTACATTGATGGCAATCTTGCCAACCAAAATGCTTGGAATCAAACAATTGCTTACGGGAATGGTCCGCTTGGAATTGGAAACGATCAAAACAGTGGTTCTTGGGCCACCGATGAAGGCTTCGTAGGTACTCTCGACGAAGTCCGTATCAGCAATATTGCTCGCACAGCAGATGAGATTGCCGAGAGCTACCGCGCAGGCCGCGATCACCATTTTTCCAAAACCATTTCATCCACCGATCTCTCAACGAAGACCAAAGTGCCGTTTTGGATCGCATCAGACCGGCAGGGAACGTTTTTAGAGACAACCGTTGGCGAATCGTCGTTTGCCAACTATGAACCGGATGCCAATACGGTTGGGCTCTGGAAGCTTGAAGATGAAAATAGTTTAATTGCCTCCGACTCAACTGGTAATAGTAATAATGGGTTCATGAATCAGGACCAAATCCTTCATACCCAATATGACGGAATAGTTGGGCATCCGACTGATCACGCAGGACTACTTGCTGATTTTACTCCTACAACATTGTATGTAAAAGAGATCAATAATTCCATAAATGTTCCCTCCCAATCACTTTATGATCAACGCGATAATATGTACTCAACCTGGCTAAATGTTAAATATGCGGGGACATGGTCATTTGCCGTTGATGGAGATGATGCGGTTGAAGTAGAAGTAGATGGGGTGGTTGTAGGAGGATATTATGGCGCTCATGGGTTTTGTTCCTGCCAGACGTATGGAGGAACTATTAGCCTTACAGCAGGGTGGCATAAACTGATTGCTCGACATGAAGAAGATGGCGGCGGCGAGGGAATTATTGTTTACTATAAAGATCCTGATGATGCTGCTTGGAGTATTTTGACCAGTGCAAATCTGGCCGCTTCTGCAACACTGCATGCTTCATTACCCACTGATGCCTATGTCTCAACGTCAACATATATTTCTAATGGGTTAGCTTATCCGAATTTCATAGTTCAAGGAAAAATCGGCAAAGCGAGGAGTTTTAATGGCGGTTCTGACTCAGTTTATGTAAATAGCTCTCTTATCAGTACCAATCAGGACTTCACTATGTCTGCCTTCTTCTATCCAAGATCATGGTCCAGTAGCGGTTGTGGACCCAATCAAATCATGACCAACGTTTGGTTTATTTTTGGGAACGATAGTGGAACTGGATTCAACTTTGGACTTAAGGATTCCACCTTTACTTGGAGAGAATGGGTCTCGACGACTCTTCCCTCGCTTAATACATGGCATCATGTGGTTGGAGTTCGTGAAAATAATTATCTCATATTGTACATGGATGGAAAATTCGTTGGCAAAACAGCAACGAATCTAGGAAATACAGCTATTTCAAACGTGTATATTGGCGGGTCACACTGTTCAGCTTATGGATTTGATGGGTACTTAGATGAGGTGCGTATTGATAAAGTCGCTCGTTCAGCCCTTGACATCCGCCAAGCCTATGAAATCGGCCGTAGGACGCATCCGATCACGATCGATTTTAAAGCCAAGCTGGATGGCAGCAATTTAATTGCGGATTCCAGCGATTTGTCGTTTATCGTTGACGGCACGGGCTATGGAGCTTCCATCAAAGGAGCAGGTATATATGTGGAAGATAAGATTATCGTCAAAGAGAATTACAACGGCACAGAATATATTGCTCAAGGGACGGTTTCCTCAGTCACTGCTTCAACCGGAGCGGTATCGGTTATAAGCTGGGATGCCGGATCAACATTCCCTACCGGTGGCCAGACAGGATTCTCAGCGAATGCCACGGTATTTAAATGGCAACGGGAATATTTTGATCTGACCGGCATCACAACAGGAGTCGGCGGAACAGATCCGGTCAATCAGAGAAATGCCGTCAACCGGCTTACGTTTAGGGTTACGGACGGATCCGAGGGTGCAAATATTTGGCTCGACGATATGCGATACTCGGATGCATACCTGACAAATTTCCTTGGCTCTACAATCCCCTCATCATTGAATAGGTATTTTCAATACCGGACGATTCTTTCATCCAATGACACGCAGGTATCTCCATCCCTCTCGTCCGTAACGCTTGACTACATCCAGAATTCTCCGCCGAATCTGCCGGTGCTTGAGGCTCCGACTGCTCCCGGCAATACCAATATCAGCCTTTCTCCCACGTTGAAAACCAGAGCCACGGATGATGACTTGGATTATCTCCGGTATAAAATCGAGCTTGCTACCGATTCGATATTTACCCAAAATCTCCAGACGTTTACCCAACCGTCCGGTTCACCGCAAACCGGATGGACCCAGCAAGATGCCGAAAGCGGAACCGCCTACGCATCCGGCACCCAGGCGGCTTACACGCTTCAAACGCTTCTTAGCCCCAGCACAACGTATTACTGGAGAACGTATGCGGTTGATCCGGACGGACGAAATATCTGGAGCTCTACCCAATCCCCCGCAGGTTCATTTGATACAACGAATCCTCCAACCGCCCCCACCCTTCCCTTCTGCCAGGGAGGTACAAGTCCGACGCGGATAACAACTACCACTCCCCAATTTTCAGCAATACACAATGACCCGGATTCCGACTCGGCAAACTACTATCAGATCGAGGTAAACACGCAGTCTGGTTTTGGAGGGACTATCATGTGGGATTCGGGAAAAACATCCATGTCTTCTCTGGCGTCTGGCAGCCGATCCTCAAACGTCACCTATAACTTCGACGCAACCGGAACTCCCCTTACTTTAGATGGTTCAACATACTATTGGCGAATCAAATTCTGGGATACGAATCTTGCGGTCGGATCCACGTCGGCGACTCAACAGTTTACCCTGAATGCTCCGCCGTCTGCCCCCACGTCTCTTTTAACAAACGGGTCTTCCAATCCATCAAATGTCACTGATTTTACCCCGTATTTCTCTGCTATTTATAACGATTTGGATGTCGGAGATACGGCAACGTCTTTTCAGCTGCAGGTAAACACCAACTCGGGCTTCTCCGGCGGAACCATGATGTGGGACAGCCTAAAAGTCGGACTGACAAATCCTTTAGCACAAGGAGCGCGATCGCCAAATATTAATTATGGCGGATCCACGCTGCATCCGGGGGAAACGTATTATCTAAGATTTAAATTCTGGGATGCGCTGGATGTTGGCGGAACATGGAGCTCGGAAACGGCATTCTTTACCATGGAGCCCTTAAACACACCTTCCTACTGTACGCTGAGTTGGAACCCTACGGGAACGGAAATCACCATTGATTGGGATGATTTGAATTCTATTGAAACTGGATACCGGCTACAAAAGAACGAGGGTGGAGCCGGGTTTCAGGATTTTACGAGCCCAAACCCGCTTGCGGCAGACACGGTTACCTATCTGGATACGGTCACCCCGGGCGTTGAGTACCAATACCGCGTGCGTGCTGAGAAAGATTCGGATTACGGTTCCTGGTGCACCTCATCGTCTGCTACCCCCGACATAAAGTATTTTAAAATGGGCGGGGTACGGATGGATGGAATAAAAATAGAATGATAAATGACAAAATTCAAATCCACAAATCAAATCCCAATGGCAGATCACAAAAATCTAAACTTTATTGGTAATCGCTGCGAATATAAGAGAAAGCTCGTGTGCTTCTTTCCAGTATATTCTGAGTTTTTCTTTCTTAGAGGGAATCGCTACCGCAAGCATTCGGAGCCAGTGGGTAGTTTCTTTAGCTTCTTTCTTACAAATACTAATTTTGTTTTTGAAATCCTTTTTAGAATCAGATCCATTTGCTTCCATATAGTTTGCTCCTATACTCGTTGCGCTCCGAATAAGCTGGTTCATTAACGGAAACACTATTTCATTCCTTTCTAAACTTTTGCAAAAAACGATGATATTTTGTCCAAATACTGCTGTTCTTTCCTCAAAATCATATTTTCTTGCCCTCATTAAATATATTCTTTACTTTGCTTCCGAAAAGTCAATAGACTATACCCAACATAAAATTCAAATGACAAAGCTCAAATGTCAAATCAAATTCAAATAACAAATTATAAATTTCAAATCAAGCTTAAAGCTTAAAATTCAAAAGGTTTTACTCATTTGTAATTGATACTTCGACTTTGCTCAGTATCATCCTGAGTTTATCGAAGGATGAGATTTTGGATTTGATTTGTCATTTGACATTTGACTTTTGAATTTGATTTGTGGATTTGCTTGCCTCGCCGGCTCGCCTCGCTGCGAAGCGGGCAGGCGGGTTATTTGTGATTTGAGCTTGAATTGTTATTTGAATTTTGTCATTTGTCATTATTCATAAATGGAGCAATCATTGACATTTTCTCTTTTTTCCCCTATTCTGAAAATAGGCCCCCTATGAAACCTTACGGTCTCTTAAGATTATATATTCTTCTTATATCTTGTTGCTTATTAATTGTTGCAAGTATTGCCATTTCTATCCAACTGTTTCAAAATGCCAAAAGCTCGGAAGCTGATGTGACTCAACTCCAAGTCGGCGTAGATATTCCGTCGTCAACCACCCTTGTTGGAAACATTTTCCTTCCCGGCAACAGCAAGTGGTCATCGGACGGAAAACTCGGTATCGGGACGACGGGACCAAATGACATATTAGATGTATATGGGAGTGCTCGTTTTGGGACAAGTGGCAATGTGGTTCGATTTGAAGCTCAATCCGGATTCAATAGATTTGCCTTTAATGAGCTTCGATTCTATGACTGGGATGGTGGTGGCGATATGGTTACATTTTCAAACGGCAACGTCGGCATCGGGACGGTGAGTCCAGGGCAAAAACTGGAAGTGAATGGTTATCTTAAGTTTACCAATAGTTCAACGTATGGTAATACCATAGGTACTTCTGATGGTACGCTGGGAAACTTCAACATCGGTGGAGCAATGGGATCCAATGATTACTTTTCCATCTTTGGCGATGGTGCAAGCAATGCGGGCATCCTGCACATCAGGACCGGGGACGACGGCACCGAACCCATTCAGTTTGAACAGAATACAAACGTCCGTATGGCTATTAACTCAGGTGGCAACGTTGACGTCGCTGGATCAATAGATGTAACGGGAGGATCAGGTACAGCCTATAATACTGCGCCTATTGAAATCGCAACAACTTTAACTCCCCGTATTGCTTTCCATCGGCCCGGAGTCGTCGCAAGCCAAATCGGGATGGAATCAAATGGTTGGATTAGGACATATAATAATCCTGGGACTGGATATGAGAATTTTGCAGCAGCTACAATGACAGCGAATGGAAATGTAAATATCACCGGTGGCCTCTATTTTACCGCCGCGAATCCTACCATCTCAGCTTCTTCCTATTTTATTGCGGCAGGTGGTGCATATTTCAGCAGCGGCACCGTATATACCGAAGCAACGATTCAGGCACGGGGAGGCATAGCGGATGATGGAGGAGACCTCGAACTAAATGATTATGTACGCATATCGGGTGCGGTTGTCTGTCTTGGAGGCTATTGCCCAAGCAACTATGCTATCCGTCTCACGCCAAACCTTCATCTCAATTCCAATGGTGGATATGCGACCATCGTCAACTGGGACAATGGTACTACAGGTGCTACACAGACATTTAGAGTCGGAAATGGAGCCGGTGCGGATGCATTCTATGTACGCGCAGATGGGTATACGCAGATTAACGGAGCACTCTATGCATCCGGAAGCTCTCTAAGATTTAAAGAGAACATTTCTAATCTCCAAATTGATACAGAGAAAATCTACCAACTTCGACCGGTTTCCTTTGACTTTAAACCGGAGTACGAATCCTATGGGCAGGATATTAGTGGAGGCAGACAGATGGGGCTCATTGCTGAGGAAGTATACAAGGTGATTCCCGAACTTGCTATCCGCGAAAAGGATGGGAACTTGGTTTCCAACGTTGACTACGAAAAGCTCGGCGTCCTTCTTCTAAAAGAAGTTCAAAAACACGAACAGACGATTGATCAACTAAAAAAGGAAAATGCAGAACTTCGTGAAACCGTAGGAAATCTCGAGGAACGAATTGAGAAGCTGGAATCGATTAGCAATTGATTCATTGCCCCATTGCTAAAATTCAAATGACAAAATTCAAATTCACAAATCAAACTCAAAGTTCAAAATTCAAAACGGTTTTATCATTTGTAATTGATACTTCGACTTTGCTCAGTATCATCCTGAGTTTATCGAAGGATGAAATTTTGAATTTGATTTGACATTTGTCATTTGTCATTTGAATTTAATAATGGATCGATCTAAATCATCCCGTTGGTATCTACTCTATGTATTTATTCTCTTCTCAGCGCTCATCGGCGTGTTCTTTTTCTACAGGAACTACCAAACGCCTAAAGAAACAAAGAAGCCATCCCCTCCCCGTTTAGCTTCTGCCAAACCCGTGAGCGGGGGAATCTCGCTGAGCGGGACAAAAAAAAGGAAATCCGTTGCCGTACCCGGAAAACAAACCTATTCCATCATATCCTCCCATAAATCCCCTGAGTTTACAAAAGCCGTCATTGATCCGGAGGATGTGAAACTGGGGGAAAAACAGACGATGACCGTATCCGTGAAAGACGAAAAAGCTACGATCGTATCGGTTATCGCAGAGATTGAAACGGACAAAGGCAAGATCAACCATCCCCTCTTCCTAAAAAACGGGGACGCTAGTGACGGTGTGTGGGAGGGGTCGTGGATTGTGAAAGATACCCACGATACCACGTATGTTACTATTTTCAGAGCAAAAAACAAAATTGGAGAGACTGGTGAAGCCCGCATCTCCTGGACCGACCCCGGCTGCGGATGCACTGGTACAAACTGTACAATCAGTGGAAACTGTACGGTTTCAGGTACTGACGGAGCCGATGGAGGAACGTTAACGATAAACGGCGGCACAGTAACAATATCCTCTGTAGGTTCATATCTCGTCGCTTCTGTGCTTAACGTTGCTGGGGGAGCCTTGTCCCTCAGCTACACCGCTACTGTTTATATCTATAATCCGACAGTTATCTGTATGACTGACGGAGATAGCGATGGATGGCCTGCCAGCACGACTCAAGTTGCTTATAGTGGATATTCATCCTGCCCGGCAGGTCGGAGACGGTATCTGATGAGCTCAATAACAACAACCGACTGTAATGACGGGAATGCTACCCAGAAACCCGGATCAACCTATTGTGATACATCCGGTACAGACTGGAATTGTTCCGGGTCGGCAACTGCATGCGCGCCGCAACTCTATACCTGCGCTTCATGGGCAGGATTCAATTGGTATCGTTGTACTGATTGTTATTCCCGAGGATACTATGTAACCTGTACGTCTGGCTTAGTGGCAGCGGGTTGCGGCGCATCCGCTTATACCGTAGGCACTATTTATGATTCAGGATCGTATGCGGGCGGTTGCCCTTCAGGAAGCTGTTACAGCGAAGTGTGGTATAGGGGCTCGCTTCAAACTCAAACATGTCAATAAAATTTAAGAATGGAAGTTCCCCTTTAGCGGGGAAGCAATTTCAGGCGTCGTGATTTGGTATTGACTTTTTCTATACATTGTATATACTATTCGCATATGAACACTGCAATCATTAACATTAAGGTCAATCCAAAAGTAAAAACGCAAGCTCAACAGGTGGTGGAGGAATTGGGTTTGAGCCTGAGTGGAGTGATTAATGCTTTTCTCAAACAACTTGTCCGTACAAAATCGGTTTCTTTTACGGTATCTGAGGAACCAACAACGCATATGCTCCAGGCACTGAAGGAATCGGAGGAAGACGTAAAGGCAGGAAGAGTATCCCCGTCTTTTACCAATGCAAAGGATGCGATCGGGTGGTTGCACAAAGGAAGATAACAGGTATGAACGTAAGATTCACTAAGAAGTTCTATAAACACTATCATAAGGCTCCAATACACATAATGAAAGCCTTCGATAAAAAACTCGCCTTATTTCTCTTAGACCCATTCCACTCCCAACTCAACAACCATTTATTTTCAGGGAATCGAAAAGGCTTATGGAGTATTAATATAACCGGAGATTGGAGAGCTTTGTATGTAAGAGACGGGGACACGATCATTTTCGAACTCCTGGGAACCCATGGTAATTGTATCGATAAGCTTCTCCATTGAGTCATCACTCCATTGTTTCATTGCCTAATTGCTACATTGCTAAATTGCTTTGTTGTTTACAGCAATATAACAATTCAACAATTTAACAATGGAACAATGTATATCATAATCCTCTTGACATCTTCTTAAAATTCCCCTATCTTAAAATTAATCACCATTTTTATGGTGAATCGCTAGCACCAACAATTTAGCAATAAAACAATAGTGTCATTATCAATCTCATCCATCATATGAACACAAACAAAATCCTAACGTCCGTATTTATTTCTCTACTCCTTGTCGTAGCAGTATTTTTCTATATCCTAAAAGGGAATAAAAGTGGAGCTGCCTCCCAAAAAATCCCTACCGCGTCCTCTGATGTGTTATTCCTCACAACGCCTGCCACATCATTCACTGGAACGATCGAAAAAATAGAAGGAGACACTCTCACCGTTACTCAAAAGGCAAGCCTTTCCCAATATATGCCCGTTACCCAAACAAACGGTAAAGTTCCCGTTATCCCTACCCCCATTCAGAAAACCATCACGTTGAAAGTCCAAGTAGACAAAAATACTTCGTTTACCAAAAATACTAGTCTGGTTCCTTATCTTTTTAAGAATACCGGTACCGGTGCGCCCAGTGCTCCGGAAAAAATAACGGTTACGGATCTAAAAGCAGGACAGAACGTCTCGGTAATGACCGATACGGATTTGCGTTTCGTGCTTGAAAAAACTCCAAAAGCTCTTTCCGTTTCTCTTTCCCCCATTACAAATATGGTGAGTGGGAAAATTTCCGCGATTAACGGTCAGTCGCTTACGGTAGTTTCTTCGACTCCCCCATTAACGTCGTCGCAGAAACCAAAAGAAACAACCTATACCGTCACGGTTACATCCGATACTGAAATATCCCGCTACGTTTACTCAACGAATGCATCCACTGACCCTTCAAAAGCATCTCCCCCGACTCCGGTAAGAGTATCCCTTTCCGAATTGAAAAAAGATATGTTTGTCACTGTGTATGCTGACACTGACACGACAACGGAAAAAAATATTACCGCCCTCCGCATCGAACCACAGGTATTCACTCCTGAAGTCACAGCATCAACACCGGTCGGCGGAACTTCTCCGGTAACAGCCTCCCCCGCAGCGAAGTAAGAGTAAAGTATTAAGTATCATGTATAAAGGGAAAACAGTTTTTCAGTAAGAGTTCAGAGTTCTTGACAAAACTATATGGGACTTTGTCATTGCGAGGAGTCCAGCTGAGCTGGACGACGAAGCAATCTCGCGGGATTTCGCTCGCAATGACAAAGTGTGTTAGGAAATGTGAGCTCTTACGTTTTCCATTTTCAATTTCGTATAATCCCTCACTCCTTTATCCTTTATACTTGATACTTAGATAAAGTTTTAAGCTAAAAAGAAGCTCATCCTTTAATTTTTCTTTGATAAATATTTTTTGCTTATCGCTTACCAGTTCGCCCAGTCCATGCAGCAAAGATGACGATTTAATCTTCTCAATTTTCTTGACTGCGTTTTCCAAAGCCTGTTTTAATGTAAATTCTGATCGGGATACAATAACCTTTTCGTTAATGGACCAATTATTCTTTAAAAAGAACCACAGGTCAAAAAGATCACGGGAGGCAAATTTTTTTCGGGTTAAAAATGCCGATAGCTTATTGGCCGCCATATCTTCTTTTTTCATAAGAAGGACTGGAATTCCGAGATAACTTTTCACTTCAAACGAACTATCGGGTGGCCGTTTCGATATCTCAACTTTTATCTTTCTCTCTCCCTTACCATAGCTTAATAGAAAAAATAGCGTGTTGCGTTTTTCGATTGCTTCAGAGAGCTTTCCAAACTGCAGAAGTATTTTTTCGACTTCATGGAATACTTCCATCTTTTTGTTTTCACCCAACAGATCAAAATCAAGATCCACCGATACCCTCGGCAGGTCATAAAAAAGATAAGCGGCCGTACCGCCTTTGAATCCCAAAAGAGTTCTTAAAGCAGGACTCGTATAGAGTTCCTTTAAAATCCGAACTAATATGACCTTGTGCTGTTCCCTGTTAAACATATTCGTTTCTATAAAGTTTGTAATAGCTTTCCACGCGTTTCTCAAACGTTTTATTTTTATATATATATCTTATCTCCATGATTTTGTTCCATTCCAATGGTCTCAGATTATCAAAATGATAGTTTTTATATAAATAGATTGCGTCAAGAAAGGCTCTTTCTTTTGTGGCACTAAAGTAATTGTCTTTTTCTATAATCCCTGCCTTATTTAACAAAATATCTTCTTCGAGCCTCCTTAATAGAATCGTATGTCCATCTATGTGCAGTGTCCGGTTGGTATAGGACACAACAAAAATAGAGGTATAGTCCTGAAATATAATTCCTTCTTTTTCCAACACCGTCTCAAGGGAGAGATAGGAAGGCGTATAAATCTTGGTCGCCAGCTCATAGGGATTATAGTCATGTTTGGCATACATGCTTTTTCTGATCCGTTTGAGTTTTCCTCGCTTGGCATAATAACTGACTCTGCTTTTCATATTGTTATAAGAAATATCGGGAAATAACATCGATAGTTCTTTTAACGAAAATGCTGTCGAGGGTTTACTGTAGAGTGTTAAAATAAAGTCATCCTTCATGTATTTATACTGTAGGTAAGAATAATTCTTACTCACAGTTCATATTTTATATAAATAAAATACATTTGTCAATAGGGGGCACCCTCGACCGCCTCACCCGCAGCGAATTAAGAGTGAAGTATCAGGTATAAAGTATAAAGGGATTAGTGTGTTGACTAAAATAACTTTCATTGTCGATTATATAAAGTTGACAAAATCAAGAGAAGGCATAAAGTATAAGGTATCAAGTATAACGTATGGATATGATTGGGAAGAAAATAAGGAATTTTACAGATTTGCAGGCTTGGAAAGAGGCACATAAACTTACGCTCTCCATCTATCAGGTAACAAAACTGTTCCCAAATGAGGAAACCTATTCACTAGTAAATCAGATGAGGAGGTCTTCTATATCGATAAGCTCAAACATTGCAGAAGGATTTTCACGTCAATCAAGAAAAGAGAAAATACAATTTTATTACACTGCTAAAGGTTCGCTTACTGAGTTGCAAAACCAATTATTAATATCTAAAGATATTCACTATATTTCACATGAAAATTATTCTTCAATTATAGAACTGACAATTATTGTCGATAAGCTCCTCACGGGTTTAATTAGATCGATAAGGATTCTCCTTTAATAAGTATAAAGTAGCAAGTAGGTAGAAAGTATAAAGGAGTTAGGGATTATACGAAGTTGAAAATGAAAAACCGTTTTCCCTTTATACCTTATACTCTATACTTAATACCTTATACTTGATACTTGATTCTTTTTTTATCTATTGACATCCGATAAAAAAATCTTTATTCTGAAATTAATATGAAGAAACTGCGGATTCGCCGATCCTTATTGCTTTCTGTGGGTATTTTGCTGTTATTGACTTCCCTTTCGGTTTTTTCCTTCCAGGTTTTCCGCTCGGCAAAAAAAACCCAAGCTGAGGTTGGCCAGCTCCAAATCGGGACCGCAAGCTCAACAAACACGTTTACCGGCACCATGAACCTTCCTGGAGGAAGCAGATGGACATCGGACGGGAAACTCGGCATCGGGACGTCGAATCCAACAGCTCAATTAGTACTCGCAGATATCTATGCTGCTGGTGGAAAAAATCTAATGATTGGCGATGACACTTACTTAACAGATGTTGATGCAGCTAATACACTTGGCATTTATAGTGTTTCAAGTAGTACTGTTGGAGCCGTAAAACTGGGGTCCTCTGGTCCAACCCTTACAGGGAATGCGAATGGAACTTTGACTTCATCTGGAACTATTATTGGGGATATTTCGGGTAGCGCAGGAAGTGTCGCTTGGTCAGGAGTTACTAGTAAGCCAACACTTCCATCCAGCCAAGAGGGAAGCCGATATACAACCAATTTTAATAGTATTCTCTCAACGGGATTTTTCAATGCCGAGGGTACGCCTGCAAATGCACCAAACCAATATGGACAGTTAATTGCTGCTAGAGGAATAGATACTGGCTTACAAATTTACGGCGGATATGCTTCCGATAATTTATATTTTAGAGGATGGTGGTCAAGTGGAGGTGGGTTTAGTACATGGAGGACCGTTATCCACTCAGGAAATATCGGATCCCAGAGTGTGAATTATGCCAATACCGCAGGTGCTGCATACCCCTATAGAGTTGGTGGAGTAGTAATGCAAATGAATTGGTCCGGACAAAGTGGTCAACCAACTTGGTTATGGGGTGGAAATGATGGCACAAATTTCTATGTCTATAATCCCAGCAATTTCAGTGTGAATTATGCCAGTTACGCTGCAGAAGCGAACAATAATTACTTCTATGTAAGAGGGACATCGCCATCAACTTTATATGTAGATACCGACCAAGGACAAACTCGATACGTTTACCATAACGGTGGGAGTATTGGGTTTTTAAACTCCAGTGGGAATTGGGTTCTTCGTGCCGACGATACTTGGATCTATGGAAATTTTTCCGGACAATTATCTGGAAATGCAACATCTGCAACCTATGCTAATTACGCATCCAACATTGCTCAGTATACTGGCTGCGGTTCAGGTAATGTAAGGCAATTCGGTTATAACCGGGATGCGGGTCAATACGGCGCCCTATATCTTTGCCGGCTGGATAATGGAACTGGGTATGCCTGGACAACGATGACCCAGACTCTTGGTAACCCTGATTTATCCGAATATGTCCGCGTGGATGATCTTTCCATCGAGGCTGGAGATATCGTTAGTGTTTCGGACGCGTCATATTTCGAGAATGATCCCTACAATCGTTTTCTTACCAAAAGAGCGGTTGCTGACGACGCCTCAAGGGTTCTTGGTATTATTTCCACGGATAAGGGTCTTATTTTGAACCAAGCCGCAGATCCGTCAAAAAACCTTGATTACACGTATCTTCGACCGTTGGCATTGTCCGGTCGTGTTCCTGTAAAGGTGTCGTCGGAAAATGGCCCCATAAAGAAAGGTGATCCCCTGACCGTCTCTTCAGTCCCCGGCGTAGCTACTAAGGCGACAAAACCCGGTCAAATCATTGGGAAAGCACTGGAAACATATGATAATTCTGACCCTCGCGCGGTCGGAAAAGTCCTAGTCTTTGTTAATATCTCATGGTATGATCCGGATGTGTATCTCACCTCAACCGGAGACCTACATATCTCAGTAGACAATACGGGCAAAACAGAAGTAAAGACCAAGGATGGTACCCTGATCTCAAGGATCGGAGCGTTTGCCGAAGCAGTCATCGGAAAACTTCGAGTCGGAGTCCTGGAGGTCAAAAAACTCATTGTAGATGGCGTAGACATCGTTGAA
>Ga0066639_10003259_pt1 | contig 14110 bp, 13 predicted proteins | sample CryGeyCG2114_010_2_FD_59504 | JGI IMG/M metagenome (GOLD analysis project Ga0066639, IMG submission 59504) | Groundwater microbial communities from aquifer - Crystal Geyser CG10_big_fil_rev_8/21/14_0.10 | ecosystem: Environmental > Aquatic > Deep subsurface > Groundwater | place: USA: Utah...
CTAGTCCTTTTAGTTCTTTTTTTTGTTTTATTTTTTCTATTAGGTCCATGGGTTTAGATGTTTTTGGCGTTTATTTGTTTAATGGAGGAATTTATATAAACGTAAATCTTTTAGTTTTTATTATGAAGAGAGGTTTACAGCACGTAGAGGCGATAATTTCGTTTGTGTTATTTATAGGTTTTTTAGTTGTGGCTTTGTTGTTTTTTAATCCTCTTGATACTACGAGGGTTTTAGATTCTTCTTTGAATTATGCTTTTGATGAGGTTTCTGATAATATAGCTGTTAGGATTGAGTCTTATTCTGTTGTTGTTGATAGTGCGGGATTTATTCCTCTTTCTCCTAAGATTGGTTCTGAGGGAATTGAATTGGGAATTATAGTGCAGAATGAATCTGGGGAATTGATTAATGAGACTAGTTATGGTTATGATTCTCTTAATGAGAGGATTTATTTTTCTGAGGGTGGTTTTTATTTTGTGAGGTTTAGTGAGGTTTATCCTCAGGGGAGTCTTGATCAGGGGAGTGCTATTTCTGAGGATGATTATGATATAGCGAGTTCTAATATTGAAAGGGTGTGGAGTGAGGAGAGGGTTGGTGAATTGATTGGTTTGTATAATTCTGACTATAATGCTTTGAGGGAGGATTTTAATCTTCCTGGGAGGGTTGGATTTAGTTTTAGGGTTGTTTTTTCTGATGGAGAGGTTATTTCTCCTGATAGTGAGATACCTTCTGGTTTAGAGGTATTTTCTAAAAGAGGGAGGGGTAAAATGGTAAGGGAGGATGGATCAACTGAGTTTGTTGATTTACTTGTTAATGTCTGGTAGGGGTTTGATTAGGATTGTTGAGGCAACTATTGCTATTTTGTTAATTGCTGGAGTTTTGATTTTTGTTTTTGTTGATTCTCAGAGTGCTGATAGGGAGGATATTTCTGAACTTGTTCAGGATATTGTTGATGAGATGGCTGAGAATTCTAATTTGAGGGATAAGATTCTTTCTAATGATTTTACTGTTTGTGGAGGTGATTCTGAGATTGATGAGGATATAGATGGTTTTGTTGCTGAGAGGGCTCTGACTTATAATTATGAGGTTAGGATTTGTGAGGTGGGAAGTGTTTGCGGGAAGTGTGAATTTTTTGAGGGAGATGTTTATTCTCGTGAGAGGATTATTAGTTCTAATTTAGGCACTTTGAATCCTAGAAAGGTTAAGGTCTTCATCTGGCAATAGGGGAACCAAGGTTCTCCCTATGACCCTCTCCTTTAAAATAACCAATGGAACCAAGGTTCTTCTGTAACTCCTTCCTTTGAAATGAGGGAATTGTCTTTAACTGGATTTAAAATTGCCTGTTGGTAACTTTTATAAAGTTCCTCGCTGTAAAAAGATTATGAAAAAAGAGTTGAAGCTTTTATTATTTGCTTTTGTTATTTTAACAGGTGTTGTTTATTCTGTGAGTTTTGTTAGTTCCCAGGCAAATGTTTGCCCTCATGGAGATGATGATACAATATTGAGACTTTCTTCTGAGACTAATGCCCATGTTGCGCATTTTGCATTACCTCCTGATACCCTTGGAGTTCCAAAATATCTTTACCCTGTTTGTTATTCGGAAATATTTGAAACCCAGCCTTCTCCAGGAGCAGCTCACGGACCAGCCACCAATAGCTCCAATATATATGGTTCGACTAACTCTATTATTAGCACCTCTGCAGATCCAAGCGCTAGTAATATAGCCCAGTTAACTAATTTGCATGCCCACAATGAGAACGCATATGGAAAAAAATTTTATTACGGCGACCTGGACTGTACCTTAACACAGGTATCTTGTCTTGAAATAAGTATACAAAACGGGAAAGAGTTTAGAGAGATTCTTTCGTTGTCTTCTGAGACTAATGCTCATGTGGGGCAACCTGGAGATTACGATTACGGTTTATGTTGTCATAGCCCGAGGGCTGGACTCCCGATTTGTGGAAATGGAATAGTTGAAGAGGGAGAGGCATGTGATGATGGAAACGCGGGACCTGACGGCAATGGAGACGGGTGTAGCGGGGCGTGTAATCTTGAACCTGGTTGGACATGTATCGGACAACAGCCTAGCGTATGTATGCCCATTGCTCCTGATTGTGATTTGACTTCTGCATCTTGGAGTACAACTTCAGTTCAAGAAGGGTCTTCTGTTGGACTTAACATAGGGGGATCAGGATCAGGGTGTGCTGACTTACAACTTAGTTTTGCTATAAGGGAAACTGATGCATTAACTGGGACAGGATCGTGGGCTAATGCGGATACTGTTAACCTTAATGACCCTTTTCCTACAACAACTAATGTAAAGTTTAATAGTGCAGGGACCTCTGCAAATGCAAACTGGATAGCTGAATGGACGTCTGATGATGATTCAGGTATTTTTGGAGATGATGATCCTGAATATATATTCAATGTTAGCTTAACTTCAAATCCTTCCGTTTCTAGAATATCAAGCAATAGACTTACTGTAACTGCAAATCTTGAAGACGATGTCCCAGAGGCTAATATAACCGCCCCTGTTCATAGAGGAATTTACTTTCAAGGTATTGATGTTATATTTGATCAGGATGCTGGACCTGGATATAACCCAAGTAATCATGAACTTGAATGGCAAATTTCTACACCTTCTGGAAATGAAACTAGAACTGAAGGGAGCTTTGACTATACATTTAGCGAAGCTGGACAGTACACTGTGACTCTTATTTTAAGAAACATAGGAGGATCTGTTATAGATGAAGATCAGGTTGCAGTATTAGTTGTTGGAAGTGACGAAATTCTTGCTTTTGTTGAAGATCCTTTTCATAAAGAGGCAATAGCTGAGGACTCAGGGGGAAGAGTAACAGTTGATTTTAGTGCGGAAGATAGTTTTGTTGTTCAAAGTTCTGACGATGCTTGTCCTATGATAACATGTCTTGCTGGAAACTGCCGTTCTTCTACAGAAAACGCTCCTTCTGGATGCGGTTCTAGTATTAATGTTAATAATCCTAATCAGGGATTTGACAACCTTGATTTTGCATGGACATTCGGAGATGGAGATACTTTCACAGGAGTTTCAGGAACCAACATTTATGGCTCTGCAGACAGGGGATTAACTACTGCGGTAATCGATGTTAATTATAGTGATGGTCAGTTAACATCTCAATTTGAAAGAGAGTTTTATGCAGGTCTTTGTATAGATGATGGAAGCCTTATTGTACAACCAAGCTCTAATGGGGTAGGGGTTAACACAATTGCTACAACAACTCAGGGATGTAATTCATTATCAAGTGGGGCTTGCTGTCCTTCAGGATATGTTTGTGAGGAATCTAGTGGAGCTTGTGTTTTAGATAATACTCCTCAGAACGAGAGAGTTTGCGGATCTCATACTGAGGATACGGCCTGTAATGAAGACTTTAATTCTCCTAAATATTATCAGAATGAACAAGGATATGATCCTCAGAATTGTAATAAGGAAGTAAACGGGGTTTATATCGATTGCAGATGTGTTTGGGGAGATTTCCCAGATAATTCTGAACCAACAGATGAATGCTTCTATAAAGAGACAACTGATGATGAAGGTGTAATTACATCTTGTAGCTCTCAAACAGAATATATTGGAGAATGTACTGGAGGGCTTCAGGAAGTAAGAGTAACCTATGCTAGTGAAGGAAATGGATGCGATCTTGGATCGATAGAAGCTGAATGTGGTGAAGGAAATTGGGATGCAAATACTAATTCATGTACAACACAGGTGCTATGTGGAAATACTCAGATTGAGCTTCCTTTCTTTGATTTGAGAAATATGGCTATTGCTCTTCTTATTGTTGGAGTGATTTATTTTGTTTATTATTCAATAAAATCTTCTAAAAAGAGGAAATAAGTTTTCGAGGAACTTTTATAAAGTTTTTAATATGATTATTTCCAAGAGGTAATATGAAAGAGGTTAAGATTTTTGTTTTAGGGCTTTTGATTATAATCGGAGCTATTCTTGTAAGTGCAGAAGTCAGTTATTTTGGAAATACTTTATCGACTAGTTATGGCGGGGGAGAAAACATTAAAGGAAAAGTAAATTTAAGCTTTGATGAACAACCTGCCGATTCTTTATTTACATCTAACTTCAACGGAAGCATAACTCTAAAAGATTTACTAGAGGCCAATGGCTTTACCTCTGGAAATCAATATAACTGCAGTTCTGCAGATTGCGGGAGTGAGTTTATTTTAGATAATGAAATAACTTCTAAGGAAATAGAAGACGGAAAAGGATTTGTTGGTTTTAAAATTGATGGAAGCTTTGTTGATTTGACTGATTTTAATATAAGATTACAAAGTAATGCAGGACCTTCGTGTTTTCCTCAGATAAGAGTTGATGTTTTAGATAATAACGAAGACATAATAACTAATAAAAGATATACAACAAATACTTGTTTTGACAGGAAATATGGATGTTTTGAAACTGGCTTAAGCAGCTATCAGACTGCTACAATCCCTTATACAGGAGGGCAGTATTGTGAAACTGTAACATTGCCTGCCGGTCCCGCATTTAGATTGGGGGCAGTGGTTACGAACAGCACACAGGGTTCTGCAACTCTAACTATGGAGTTATATGATATAGAGGGAGATTTACTTGGAGAGTGTAATTTACCTTCTCATAGTCAGGGAACTCAAGAGTTAGGATGCATTGCAGAATATTCATCCTCCGCTCAGGGAGATTATTTTGTCTGTATAAATGCAAATGGAAACTCAAATTATAAAATAAGGACTGAAACAAACGATGTATGCGGAACAAGTAATTTTGGAGAGAGTTATGGGGTAGATTATGAAATTTTTGCTGAGAATATGCAGTTTGGAAGTGTTGATTTTAGTATAAATGAGGATAGCTATGATGATTTATTTAATAATGATTTAATTGGGATGCTTAGAGATTATGTCTTCGATAAATATAATTCTGATTGTTCTAATGGTTGTGCTATTCCTATAGGAATTTATGGGGAAGATCAAACTGTAAGTTTCAGCAATGCTGAAATTGTTTATGAAATCGACGGAGCGGAGGGAATTACTTCAAATGATGTTTATGATGCAGAAAAAGAATCTGCAAAGATAAGTTCTGATGCATTAAGTGTTGAATTATCTCATGCTAATTTTGTAATTCCTCTGGGAAGTAATGAGAAATATTTTGAATTGTTTTTAGGTGGAGAAAAGGTATTCGAACAGAATGTTAGTATTGCCGAGAGTTTTGATTTTGAGGTAGTCCCTCAATTTGTAGGTTTTGGAGAGAATACTCTTTTTGTTGTTTTGAGTGATGAAGAAATTTCTTCTGTCGAATGGGATTTTGGAGATGGGAATATTGAAACCTCTCAGGGAAATAGTATAAGATACAGGTATTTAAAGGGAGGTCAATTTACTCTTGAAGTTGAAGCGACTAGTGTTTCAGGAATTACCAGCAGAAGAAGTTTTACGGTATTTGTAGGTAATGCTCAGGATATTGCTAATTCTACTATTGCTGATTATAGAAATAGACTTAATAGTATGGATATTCAGTTTAACAAATTTCAGCCGTGGGTTGCTGATGAGTTAAGAAAAAAGATTAATGTTTTGGAATTGGGAGGGGCGCTGGATTCTATAGAATCTCAGTTTAATGAGGCGAGTAGTGATGCGGCTTATCAGAGTGTGGTTTTAAAGCTTGTTGATTTGAAGATACCTAAATCTATAGATGTTACGCTTTCAGGAAATTTTCCTCTTATTTTGGGCTATAATAATATAGATACTGGTTATATTGAAGAGATAAGCGGAAGAACTGTTGAGGATCAGGAGACTTTAATTAATAGGATAGCTTCGTGGACTTCTGAGAATACTGATGCCATGATTGGATTAGAGGTAATAAGTGGAATTTATGATTCTGAGAGGGAGCCGATTCTTACTAAGTTTGATGTGAATATTGCTCCTAAGGCTGGTTTACCTTCTCCGAGTTATTTTGTTTTGAATTTTGATATTGTTCAGATTAATTTTAGACAGGATTATAATGCAAGATCTGTAAGTGATGGAACTTATGTGGTTGTTGATTCTACGGATAGAGTTGAATTTACTCTTCCTGGAAGTATTTCTGTTCAGGAATTGGCTGCTTATATTTCTCCCGAGATTCAGAGACTAGGAGAAATTGATCTTGATTTATTAGAGTGTAATTTTAATGGAAAGTGTGAGTCTGTATTTGGTGAGAATTCTGATAACTGCAGGGCTGATTGCAAGCCGTGGGGATTGTTTGTGTTTTGGATTGCTGTTTTGTTATTTGTTGCTTTAATTATTTATATTGCAATGCAGGAATGGTATAAAAGATTCTATGAGAAACATTTGTTTAAGAAGAGAGAGTATCTGTACAATCTTGTTAATTTCATTTATTCTGCTAGAACTAAAGGGCTTTCTCCAAGCGATATAAAATCCAAACTTAAAGAGGCTGGATGGTCTAGAGAGCAGATTAGTTATGGTTTTAAGAAATTAGATGGAAGAAGAACCGGGCTTTATGAGATTCCTGTGTTTAAGGTATTTGAAAATAAGAAAGTTATGAAAGAATTGGAGAAAAGGCAGGGAGGACAGGTAGACGCAAGATTTATTAAAAGACCTGATTTGGGAGTGTAAGAATGATAAAGGTAATAAAGAACTTTTCAAAAAGAGTGCTTCGCGGTTTATTTATGAAGAAGAGCGAGCTGAAGATAGGTTTCTATGGGCCTCCTAATGCTGGAAAGACTAGTCTGGCGAATGTTATTTGTAAGGACTGGACTGGAGAGGATATGGGGACTGTAAGTGATGTTCCTCATGAAACAAGGAAGGTTGAGTTTAAGGAGAAGGTTGACATTGAGTATAAGGGAAAGAAACTGACTTTTAAGATGGTCGATACTCCGGGGATTGCTACGAGAGTTGACTATGAGGAGTTTTTGAAGTTTGGGCTTAAAAAGCAGGAGGCTAAGAAGAGAGCTAAGGAAGCAACACAGGGAATTATTGATAGTATTAAGTGGCTTGATGATATGGATGCGGTGATTGTTGTTTTAGATAGTTCTCAGAATCCTTATTCTCAGGTTAATATAACTATTATTGGAAATCTTGTTGCCAGGAAGATTCCTGTTCTGATAGTTGCTAATAAAATAGATTTGAAGAAGTCTGATATTAAGAGAGTGCAGGCGGCATTTCCTGAATATGAGGTTGTTGGAATTTCTGCCAGGAAGAGATTAAATATAGAAGAGTTTTATGAGTCTTTGTTTTCATTAGCAAAGAAGATATGATAAGATGGTGAAAAAAAAGAGGATAAGAGGATTTAGCTTGCAGATAATTCCTTATTCGGAGATAAGGGATTTGAATATAGCTGAAAGGGTGAGAAAGATGCTTAAGTTAATTGCTGAGAATAAGGTGGTTATTCTACAGGGGAGGCTTCGTGCTGAGGAGGAGATAAGGCTTATTGAGGATACTATGGCAATGGTTGATCATATTAAGTCTTTTAAGGGGATTGAGCTGGCGGTTATTGAGCCTGATTCTGACAGGAATTCTTTTATTTTTAAGCTGAAGAAGGGAATTGCTAAGAGTTTAGTCGGAGATAATAATGCTCTTACTATTATTGGTCCTGCTTCGATTGTTAAGGAGATAAAGAAAGATCCTAAGAAGTTGGAGATATTGTTGGGTTAAGCAAATCTTTATTAATCACTTGTGTTAGAGTAGTTTATGCCACATAGTTGCGTTCATTGTTCACAGCTTTATGACGACGGGTCTGAAGAGGTCTTAAAGGGTTGTTCTAAATGCGGGGGGAAATTCTTTTTTTATATTAGTAGAGAGAGGTATGAAAGACTTCTTGAGGGTAAGGAGAAAGAGGAATTTGATGAGATTGATTTAAGCTCTAGTGAGAAGAAGAAGATAGAGAGTGATGTTCGTGATATGGCTGGAATTGATGAAGATGATGATACTCCTGTTGTTCTTGATTTTGAGAGTGTGAAGGTTCTTAAGCAGGGGAAGTATTTGATTGATGTAAATAATTTGTTTACTAGAGAAAGGCCTTTAATTTATAAGCTTGAGGATGGAAAGTATATTATTGATATAACTTCTCAGTTTAGGAAGAGTAAGAAAGTTTAAATATTAGTTTTTGTATTTTTATTTATGAAGATTGAGGTGAATATTAATAAGAGGTATTTCTTGATTTTATTAGGTGCTGTGTTATTAATAGGAGGAGGGTTTATTGTTTATGCAGCTACTGCTCCTAATCCAGGCCACACTGGAAGCCAGATAAATGTTGATTGTCCTGACGGAAGCAATAATGTAGATTTAGAGACTTGTCTTGGTAATATTTACTCCAACCAAGGAGGAGAACCTGAGGAGGGAACATTTACTGCTGTTGGAGAGTATACTGGAAGCGGAAGTGCCAGATATTTTGATATTGGCTTTACTCCCAAATTTGTATCTATTTACGGCAGAGGGACTTCCATTTACATCTCATGTACTTACAAACAAGTAGGTCAGCAGGTAGTACAAGAACTAGTCTGTAAGCAATATAACTCAGGAGTAGAAGTTATTCCTGATGCGGTTTACACTCAAATAGGTCCTTCTGTACCCAAGGGATTTGGATTTCAGGGAACTACTTGGATAAATGACCTGAGAATTAATAATGCAGGTAATGATTATGTTTATTTTGCTGCAGGGTAATCACTCATTTTAAAAACACTTTTCTCTTTATTGTATTATGTCTGATTTGAAGAAAGTTTTGAGAGAGGCGGTTAAGGAGATTAAGCCTGATGAAGGTTTAATGAAAAGAATTAGGAAGATATCTTCTGGATTTTGTGAGAGTCTTAGGGAAGAGTTAGTTAAGGCCAAGATAAAGGCTGATGTTTTTGTTGGAGGAAGTTTTGCTAAGGGAACTCTGGTTAAGAAAAAGAAATATGATGTAGATATTTTTGTAAGGTTTAGTTGGGAGTATGAGGATTTATCTGATGATTTAGAGCCTGTTTTGAAGAGGGTTTGTAAGAATTTGGGTTTTAGTTATGGAAGGGTTCATGGAAGCAGGGATTATTTTATGATTGATATTGATGAGAGAATTGATTTAGAAGTTATTCCTGTTACTAAGATAAAGAAGCCTAGTGAGGAAAGAAATGTTACTGATTTGAGTTATTTTCATGTTTCTTATGTTAAGAAGAAGGCTAAAAAGCTTGAGGGGGAGATAAGGCTGGCTAAGGTATTTTGTGCAGCTAACGGGGTTTATGGTGCGGAAAGCTATATTCAGGGATTTTCGGGATATGCTTTGGAGTGTTTGGTAATTTATTATGGAAGTTTTGTTAAGATGCTTAGGGAATTAGTTAAGGTTGAATTGGGAAATAGATTAGTTATTGATATTGAAAAGCATTATAAAAGGAAGGATAATGTGTTTTTTGAGGTTAATGAGAATAAGTTGCAGAGTCCTGTTATTTTAATTGATCCTACATATAAGGAGAGGAATGCACTTGCTTCTTTAAGCCAGGAGAGTTTTGAGAAGTTTCAGGACGTTGCTAAGAAGTTTTTGAAAAATCCTTCTGTTGAGTATTTTAGAAAGAAAGAGTTTGATTTGGATAGGTTCAAGAAAGTTGGTAAGGGAGAAGAATTTGTCCATGTTGTTCTTGAGACTGACAGGCAGGAGGGGGATATTGCAGGGACTAAGATGAAGAAGTTTTCTAATTTTCTTAAGAATGAGTTATCTAAGTATTTTGATATTAAGAAGAATGAATTTATTTATGATTTAGGACAGAGATCTGATTTTTATTTAGTTGTTAGGTCTAAAAGAGAGATTGTTAGGATTGGGCCTCCTGTTGGTATGAAAGATGCAGTTAAGAAATTTAAGAAGGAGCATAGGAAGACTTATGTTAAGAATGGATTTTTACATGCTAAGATAAAAGTTGATTTTAGCGCTTCTGATTTTATTAAGAATTTTTCAAAAGAGCATAAGAAGACTGTTAATGAAATGGGAATTACTAGGTTATCCTGTAAGCCTTAATTTGCCTATTTTCTCGAGTTCTCTAGGATTAAGAGGCCTTCTTATTATTAATTCCCCTGTTAATGCATTATATGCTTTTTTCAGATCTTTTGGAACATCATTTACCAATTCAAGAATCTGCCCTGTGGTTCTTGTCATTAATTCTATAGATTCAATTCTGTAAGCTAATCCTCTTGACCCTGCCTCTATTTTTGCAGGCATATCATCTCTTCTACAAAGATAAGTGACTCCTCCGAAATTATCTTCCGAGGTTTCTTCATAATCTGCTTCTTGCTCCGCCCAATACATTAGAGTGGTTCTTAGAACACTTTCATCTGGGATACCAACGAGTCTTAGATTTGTCATTTTTGTTTATCCTTTGTAAGAATTACTTTTTTAGACCTAAGTCAAACATTCTTGCCATTGCTTCTGAGAAGAATGGTGAATTTAGCCAGATAGCAATTTCTTCTTTTGAATCCTCTGGGTGAATCATGAATAGTGCTTCTTTCTTGTCTGTAAGGTAAAACTTAGAGTTAAGATTATGCGGCTTTATTTTTAGATTGTATTTATTGTTTAGTCTTTTTATTCTGTCTTGATCTCCTGATAAATTGATTTTTACGTTTACTTTATTGCTTATATCCTGAATTAAAGGTAATAGTACTCTTGATTTATCTTCGAAGTCTTCTAGTGTTGTGTAGATTGTTACTTCTTTTTCTGTGTTTGAGAGCATTTCTTTTATTTTTCCTAGGACGTTTGGTCTTCCTTTAAGGAATCCTGAGATGTCTTCTGATTTTATCGGAGAGATTCCGTTATTGTGCAGTTGTTCTAGTTCTGTGTATTCTGGAGTGTCTTTTAGGGTTGCTAATTTTTCTGCTTTTCTGTTAGCTTCATCGATTACGTAGGTTTTCATTTTTTCTATTACTGCTTTTGGTTCTACTGCTATGTATCTTACTGGTTTTCCTACTTTTACTATGGCAAATCCTCTTTTTGCTAAGGATTCTAGAACGTCGTATGTTCTTGATCTAGGAACTCCTGATATTTCGGCAGTTTCTCCTGCTGATACTATTCCTTTTGAAAGTAAGGCTAACCATACTTTGGTTTCGTAAATATTTAGATTAAAATATTCTTTTATTCTGTGTACTAATTCTTGGTTAGTCATTGTTTGTGTACTCATGGTTAAGTGATAAAATAAGAGTATTTAAACTTTTCGGTTTTGTAGTAACTTATGGGTGGTATACAAATGGAAAGTTTTAAATAATAAGAAGAGAAGTAAGAATATGACAATTGCAAATATATTTGGTGGAGAAGAAAATCTAAGCGAAGCTAGGAACATCTTTATCTCGGAGAGTAAAGATCCTTACAGTCCATATATAGGTAAACTTGCTGAAGTGACTGTAGCTGGGATGAATGATCCTGTGATTGGCTTATACCGAGGAATGACTGGCGATGGCCACGCTTATATTAGCCCAGTTGTTGTTAGGGAATTTTTAGGAGTTCCTGGAGAGAGAAAAGAATTTCTAAGGATAGATGAAGAAACTCCTTCAATAGTTGATTCTCAGAAAATAAGTGCATTTATGCCCATCTGTGGAGAATATGTTAGAACATACATAGACGAAACAAATAAGGCGAACCATCCTAATGACTCTGGTCAGATGGAATTATTCTCTTAAATCAAATAAGCAATTCCTAAAGCTATCAAACATCCTGAAGTAATGTATGGCATTGCAGGATAGAATTTACCTTTTTGTGATACAGAGAACAGGTAGGTTAGTGCTATCGTTGCTCCCACTGCTATAATTAATGCCTGATATAGGCCTAAGGTTCTTAGTACTATTCCTGCTAAGATAATAGGGAATACAATATCTCCTCCACCTAATACTGCGAGATTTACTGCCACCTTCTTTTTTCCTTTTGACTTTTTAGTGGCTTTTATTTTTACTTTGTCTTTCTTTGAGAGATAAGGTATGAAAAATCCTGAGAATACTTTCAGATTTTCTATTTGGTATTTTGCCATCTTTTGCATGAATCCTGCGTGCCATACTGCGTAGATGTCATATGCAGAGATAAATAGTAACAGGAGTATTATTGTCCAAAGGTCTAGAATGGGAATGAATACTGAGGCTATACCCGGATAGATTAATAATTCTGTGAAGTTATGTGCTATAAGATTTCTGTTGAAAACTTTTAGAATTGCTAAAGGAATTGCTAATGCTAGGGCTATAATTGCTGAATTGGGGATTTTTATAAGGAATGCGTTTATGGCTATTCCTATTCCTAGTACTATTACGGCAAAGAACCATATTCTTAGAACTATTTTTAGTTCAAATTTCATTAATACAAATAATAAAAATACGGCTATGATTAATGCAAAAATTATTGATAATAGGGATATTCCAGGGGTTTGCTGTTGAGGAGGTTCTACTCCGTATGGTAGATTATATTCAGTTATTGTTTCATTACCTACTACTTTAGTTTCAGGAAGATAAACTGAAGATACGAATATACCTACTAGTTGTGCAATAAAAAACATTGCGATAAGAATTGCTGTTACTTTTACATTATGCTTCATTAGAACCTCCAGCGTATAGGATAACCAAGGTTTTCTCTATGACCCTCTCCTTTAAAGTTAGTCCAGCAACCATTTTTTTACAACTCATTAGAACTTTTAAGAGAAAGTAGTTTTTAAAATATCGCTTGTAATCTCAAGATTTATAAATCATACAATATCTGAATTTAAGATGTTCTTAAATGATGATGAAATAGAGGGCATATCGGGATTGTTAAGCAGAATTAGTGCAATTACTGCTGTAAGATGTGACAGTGTGGACGAAACAGATTCTGGCATTGCAATTACTATCGGTGAAAGAAATTACAGGGTTGAAAGAGATAGAATAATTTTTAATGATGGAAAACCTTATGCTATGATAAGAAGGGCTGGGATTAACGAAAGGGAATTAGTACTTGAGATTTATGATCATCAAGGGCAACTATTTCCAGTTTCTGATTTGGACAACGGAAGGTTTCTTTACTCTGATAGGGAGTGAAAGATTTTATTTCAATCTTAAAGTTTCTAGGTTTCTAGGAACGTTTGTTTCTACTCTGTTTTGCTTGTAGATTGTTGAGGCTAAATCTAATGATTTAGATAACTCTCCGTGGTTGATTATAATTCTCTTTGGTTTAGGATTCATTCTGTTAATATATTGGAGTAATTCATTTCTTCCTGAGTGTGCAGATAATCCGCTCATTGTTTCTACTCTCATTTTAACTTCGACTGATTCTCCACCCCATGCTTTATCAACCTGAACTATTTTATTTCCTTCCTGGACCTGTCTTCCTAATGAGCCTGCTGCCTGAAAACATCCAAATATTATTGTGTTTCTTTGATCGTCTGCTAGGTTTTTGAAATACTCTACAGAAGCTCCTCCTGCAAGCATACCTGATGTTGCTATTATTATACAAGGCCCTCCTTCGATGACTTCTTTTCTTTCTGTTGGAGAACCTATTCTCTTAAAGATTGGAGAGGTAAATGGATTATTGTCCTGAAATATTTGAGATCTTACGTTGCTTGCTAGAAAGTCAGGATATGCTGTATGAATGGCTGTTACATCCCAAAGCATTCCATCTAAATAAACCGGGATTTCTGGAATTAATCCGTTTCTTACGGCTTCCTCGACTCTAAGGATAGTTTCCTGAGAGTGTCCAAGACCCAATTCTGGAAGTAAAACTTTTCCGCCTTTTTGGATAGTTTCATTTACTAAAGAAAGAAATCTTTCATCTACTTCCTTTCTTGGAGGAAGAACGTCATTTTTAGAGCCGTATGTGGATTCTAAGGTTATTGTTTCTACTCTTGGAAAACTATTTACGGCAGGGTCTAATAATCTTGTTCTTCTATAGTTTGTGTCTGCTGAATATACGAAGTTATGTAAACCGTTTCCTATATTTATGTGGGTTACTGCTGAGCCTAAAACATGGCCTGCGTTATAAAAGGTTATTCTTATGTCTGAAGTTATGTCTGAAACCTCTCCGTAATTCAGGCAGATCGAGTGTCTTACCATGTCTTTGATGTTTTCGGGCTTGTATAAAGGAGATTCTGCTTGTTTGTAAGCCACCCCTACAAAGTCCAGGGCTAATAATGCAGATATGTCT